>ERZ761610.117-NODE-117-length-75372-cov-120.304128_pt1 | contig 75372 bp, 50 predicted proteins | sample MGYA00512164_ERZ761610 | MGnify/ENA primary metagenome ERZ761610 (study PRJEB28899, sample SAMN02850038) | bioreactor sludge metagenome | biome: EBPR Sludge; feature: EBPR Bioreactor; material: flocular biomat | place: Australia: Thorneside Wastwater Treatment...
GCACAGTTTCGCACCCTCGATGCCCAAACAGGCAGGTGGTGGCAGATAGACCCCAAACCCACACACAACGTGAGCAATTACGCAGCCATGGCCAACAACCCCATACGATACAGCGACATGCTTGGCGATACCATACAAACCAATTTTAAGGGCAATCAGGTAGCTAAGGCGGCATACAATTTATGGGCATCTACCAAAGAAGGCAAGAAATTTCATAAATTGTATGGCGAGGGCGGTAAGTACGGTCGTATATCCGTAACATTTGATGCCGAAAAAACCAATAACCGAATAGCAAATGGGGAAGCACAAGTATATTTTAATCAAAAGGGGCAAAAACCTAAGATTGTAGCTGAGGGAAAAGTGGCACAAAATATACGCGATGCTGCGGAGGCAGGCACACCCCAAGCATACCTTTCATTTAATGTATCTGTTCCCGCAACTTTCAATGAAAATTCTTTTGATGATTTTGGCACACAACTTACCAGCTATGCCGTAACCTTTGAACACGAAACACAGCATATTGAACTACACATGAAATCAATTTTAGTGGATGGAATAAGGCACAAAAAAGACCCTCATCACGATGAAATGCTAAACACCAGCGGCACACTCTACCAAGAGAGGGCAAGCGTATTTAACGAGTTAAAACCCTTTTGGCAAAACACTTTTGAACGCAGGCAAGAAAAACCTTGGAACCAGACATTGTCCCGATTTAAAAACGACATCATAAATAATTTTGTAAAATAATATTATTGTGAGGTTTATATTTACTTTTGCAATTTTATTTCTGTTTTTCGTTATTTTGTTTTCGTTTGCTTGCAAAAATAAAGAAAACAATACAATAGAGTTTTACAGAAAACCTCAGAGTGTTACTTACGAAGTATGGTATAAAGGCTGGCAAGATACCTTTAAGTTTGTAACAAGAGACTACGATACAGGTATTCCATACATATTAGATACAAGTAGAAATTTTCTATTTTTCTTTGACAATATGCTTGATTTATATAAGTTAAATATTGAAACGGGCATATTGTTAGATAGTGTAGATTTGATTTCACGTTATACCTACCGCATGGCTCCCGAACGGAACAAACTATTGTATGCCTATCCTGCTTTATTTTTTTACCATGAAACCGTTCTGCATTTAGATATGGGTTTGAATTTAAAAGCAAAATATCTGGATTCAATTAACAGAGAATTAGAAAACCGGTATCCCGAAACACTTCCCTTTGGATTAGACCTAGATTCAGTAAACATAATCCTTCCCAATAAACTATGGGTACGGCTAAACGATTACAACGGCTGCACCGAAGAAATGATATTTGGCGTAAGCGTACCTATGGAGCCACCGGTCATCCACTCCACATACATAGTGAGGTAGCAATCCCTCAAACCCCAGAATACGCCTACGATGCCAACCGCTGCCACTTTTAGCTATATTCAGAGATTTAGGACTCATAATGGCTTGACCATTTAAAAAGCGAATTATTTATTTGCAACCATAGCATAAACAACTTAAATTTGCGTTTCTAACCTAAATACCAAAACATGACAACCGATTTTTTGTATGACCATGTAGCAGAGGCAATCGCCCAACTTAATCCTGCAAAAACGCTTACTTTAAAAGCGCCTGCCGCAATGCAGCAAAGACTAACCGAGTTATTGGAAAAAAACACAACCACAGGTTTATTACCCGATGAAAAAGATGAATTAGACCATTATATCGTTTTAGAAAGATTAATGCGATTGGCTAAAATACATGCCCAACAACAACTCATGCAGCCATGAGCCGCCACATACCCCATAGGTTGCGACAATTTGTTGCCGAACGTGCCAATTTTAGGTGTGAGTACTGCAAAATTGCCGAACAGTTTTCTTTTTTTAATTTTCATGTAGAACACATCATTAGTGTAAAACACGGAGGGCAAACCACCAAAAATAACCTTGCTTATGCCTGCCCAATCTGTAACTATAACAAAGGAACCGACATTGCCACTTTAATTCCCGATGTTGTTCCGCTGGTGCGCTTCTTTAACCCTCGCTTAGATACTTGGGAAGAACACTTTTCAGTTGCAGAAACAGGCGAATTGATACCCCTTACTTTTATTGCTATGGCAACTATCAATATCCTCAAACTTAATCACCCTGACGCTGTCATAGAAAGAAAAATATTGTTGAAACTAAATTTAATATAGTCACTTTTCAGAATACGCCTACCCTGCCAACGGCAACCTCATTTTAGACGGCAACAAAAGCATCACCACCCGCTACAACCACCTAAACCTCCCCACCCGCGTAACCTTTTCCGATGGCAAAACCATCACTTGGATATACACCGCCATGATACCATAGGTTCTTCCCGCCTACCAATACCGAACTACTCCCCACCGCTGGTATTTAGGCATATGTTTATATTATCACTAATCGGGTATATTGTCAAGAAGTTCTTTTACCTGCTTGTCTGAAAGGTTACTAACCTCCGATTTATCGTAAATAGCAAGCAAGTAGAGCGTTGAATCAACTAAGGCAAAATGTGTGATAATACGTGCCCCATCACGTTTTCCGCCCCCCTTAGATTGTATGCTTATCCGTATCTTATAGCAATTTTTCCCAAGCGGCACACCTTGCATCGGGTTCTCTGTTAATTTTGCTGCAAGCTTGGCAAATTCAGTTTTCAAAGAAGGATACTTTTTTACTAACCTTTTTAACTCTTTACTAAACTTCGGAACAGCAATAATACTATAAGTCATTTAACAAATCTTGTAGATTTATTCCGGTAAGTTTACCTTTCTGTATCATATTAAGTTCTTCAACTGCCTTTTTTATATCATCTAATGTTTTAGCCTTTGCATCGGTGAGTGGTTTCACTTTTACATAAGGTAAACTTTTCAGCACTTTCAATAGCGATTGGGCTTTGCTATCTTTAATATCAAGTAGTACTTTCACGGTAGCATTTTTTGTAAAAACAAGTCATTACAACACTTGGTTCTTAAAATAGTTTAAATAGTTATTCCCAGCAACTATCATGGCTAACTTTCTCTTCCCATACCACTTTTTAGCCCCCCCGAATACGCCTACGATGCCAACGGCAACCTCATTATAGACGGCAACAAAAGCATCACCACCCGCTACAACCACCTAAACCTCCCCACCCGCGTAACCTTTTCCGATGGCAAAACCATCTCATGGATATACACCGCCACCGGTAAAAAACTCCAAAAACGCACCCAGCCAAGCCACAAAAGCGCCAGTTTTGATAGCACAGGTTCTGCACGCATACCCCACCAGTACCTAACCACTCCCCCACCCCACTACTCACTACCTAATACCATCAACAATCGCAGCTACTTAGGTACTGCCCATCGTGCAGGTTCATAACGTATTTGAAGGCTAATTGGTAACAAGAACACCAAGTTTTTTACGAGCTTTGCGCTCACTTTTGCGTTCTATACACGGTTATCACAACAAATTTAGTTAAGACCAAAACACAGGGGAAGTAGTTTGCCTGCAATCCACTAAAACTACCCACTATCCACACATTTACTACCCACCACATATTACAAAAAAAACAAAAACGCACTTAGCCATGTCGGGTAAAATTAAACAGGCAGATAGCATTTTGCACAATGGAACCATTTATACTGTTGATGCTCATTTTTCGGTGCAGCAAGCAGTAGCCATAACCAATGGCAGCATTTCCGCAGTAGGCAGCAACCAATATATTTTACAAAACTACCAATCTGCCAACATCGTAAACCTTCGGGGCGCTTACGTTTACCCGGGTTTTAACGATGCCCACTGCCACCTGCTCAGGTACGCCCGGCAATTGGGCGAGGTACAACTGTTTGGGCTAACCTCTTGGCAGGCAGTAGTGCAGCAATTACAGCAATACCACCGGCAAAACCCACACCTTGCTGCTATAATAGGGCGAGGCTGGGACCAAAACCTGTGGAATCCGGCTGTTATGCCCGATAAAACCGATTTAGATACCTTTTTTCCCGATATTCCGGTACTGCTTACCCGCATAGACCTACACGCCGCCGTAGCCAATTCTGCTGCCTTACAACTTGCCGGCATTACCCATGAAACAACCATAGATGGCGGCATTGTTCACCTAAACCAACAAGGCCAAACATCGGGCTTGCTTATTGATAATGCCGTTTACTTTGTTGAGCAACATTTTCCGCCCATATTGCCGCAGCAGTTTGAACAATTGCTACTGGCAGCACAGCATAATTGCCACGCCGTAGGGCTCACCTCCCTTACCGATGCTTTGGTTATGCAGCCTGATTTAAAGGTATTATTTACTTTGCAAAACAAAGAACTTTTAAAAATCAAAATTAATGCCTTGATATTGGGAACAGATGAAAATTTGGCATACTATTTTGAATCTGGTAAACAAAAAACGCCTTATGTAAATGCAGGCAGTTTTAAATTTTTTGCCGATGGTGCATTGGGCTCTCGCGGAGCATGGCTGCTTGAACCCTACACCGATGAGCCGGCTACCGGCGGTTTACAACTTTTACCCGAAACTGATTTTGTAAATAAACTGAAAGCTATATACCAACATGGTTTTCAGGTTGCTACCCATGCCATAGGCGATGCCGCCAACCGATTTGTATTGGAGGCTTACCGGAAGGTTTTACCCACCAAAAATGCCCTTCGCTGGCGTTTGGAACATGCACAAATACTGCACCCGAAAGACCTGCCTATCATCGGGCAGTACAACATCATTCCATCTGTTCAACCAATCCATGCCACCTCCGATATGTACTGGGTAAAAAACCGATTGGGCAACAGAATTAACCACGCTTATAACTATAAAACATTGCTACATACCGCAGGTTTGGTAGCATCGGGCAGCGATTTTCCGGTAGAACCCATCAACCCGTTGTTGGGGTTTTATGCCGCCGTTTCGCGCAAAGATGTATCGGGGTTTCCGGAAAACGGATTTCGGGCGCATGAAGCGCTTACACGCATACAAGCGCTTAAAAGCATGACCATTTGGGCGGCTTATGCCTCGTTTGAAGAGCAGGAAAAAGGCAGCATAGAACCGGGTAAAATGGCAGATTTAACCATCTTAGATACCGATTTATTATTGCACAACATTGAGAATGCCCCCAAAGCAAAGGTATTGGGTACTATGGTAAACGGGAGAATGGTTTATAATGCCGGTTTAGATTAACCTTCCTCCGGCGCAAAACATCAGTAACCCGACAAAGTAATGGGGGCATTAGTAAAAAATAAGACAAAAAAACAGCATTTTGTAATTTGGTGCAACGTTTTGTGTTGTTTTATGCTCTACTTTTATACTCACTTGTTCACTTCCATTTAAGTCAACGCACATGAACAAAAAACTACACTTTTTTTGCGCATTTTTCTTGTTTTTAGTTTTTACCGAATTACTGCACCCCAAAAACTGCTACCAAATTTGCAGCGAGCAATTGGTAGAATACTGGTGTCCTAATGCAATACCAACCGAAGAACCAAAAGTGATGCCGCTTGTACCGGAAACTGCCGGTATTTATCGCTACATAGACGGACAGTTGTATGTAAAAGTAAGCAATTACACACAGCCTGCCATCCTATACCGGCAAGGGCAACCCTCCTCTGTTAGCAGATGGCATCAACTGATAGATGCTTATGCCATTACCGCCATTGAACCGGCTTTCCCACGGTTGCCACAAATGCAGCAATACTATCGGGTAAAATTTAACCATGTTCACCTTACTGCCGAGCTGATGCTTGCTATTAGGCGTTTTGCTTATGTTGAGCTGGTAGAGCAAGTACCGCTTCACCGCACTTTTCTTACCCCAAATGACATAGCTGCCAACCAATATAACGTACTCATTACCGAATGTGAACAGGCTTGGGATATTGTAACAGGCAACCCTAATATAGTAATAGGCATGGTGGACGATGCCGTTTTATTGAGCCACGAAGACCTTGCACCCAATATATGGACTAACGCAGGCGAAATACCGGGCAATGGCATAGATGACGATGGTAATGGTTACATTGATGACGTTAATGGCTGGGACGCTGCCGATAACGACAATAACCCCAACCCACCGGCCGGCGCCAACGATAATAGTTTTTCGCACGGTACACACTGTGCAGGTATTGCAGCCGGCGCTACCAACAATGGTTTGGGCATGGCTTCGGTTAGTTACAATGTAAGTTTAATGGCGGTAAAAATTGCTGCCGATGCTACCGAACAACTTACCGGCGCTATGGAGGGCGTTGAATATGCCATTGCCGCCGGAGCTGATGTAATTAGCATGTCGTGGGGAGGCGGCGCTCCTTCTGCCACTGAGCAGGCTGTTTTTACCACAGCCCACAACCTTGGTATTACTTTAGTGGCTGCTGCCGGAAACGACAACACCGACAACCTCATGTATCCGGCTTCCTATCAGTATGTAATCAGTGTGGGCGCTTCAGACGATAATGACCTCAAAGCCGGTTTTTCCAATTATGGCGATAGCATTGACGTAATGGCACCGGGTGTACAAATTTTCAGCAGTGTAGCTACCAACAACTCGGCTTACACCAATTACGACGGCACTTCTATGGCTTGTCCGTTTGTATCGGGCTTAGCTGCGCTGATGCTCTCGCTTGACCCTAATCTTTCGCCCGACCGCATTGAGCAGTGTTTGGAAGAAACTGCCGATAATATAGATGCCCTTAACCCGGGCTTTGAAAACCAATTGGGCGCCGGCAGGGTAAACGCTTTTAGGGCGGTAATGTGTGTACCCAGTGAACCGCTTGCCGCTTTTACTGCCAACTTTACCGGCAATGCCTGTGCCGGGCAGCCAATACAATTTACCGACATGAGTGGCGGTATTGATTTATCGGAGTGGCAATGGTCTTTTCCGGGAGGTACGCCGGCAAGCAGCAACCTCCAAAATCCGGTTGTTACCTATCCTGCCAATGGCGCTTACAATGTTACCCTCATTGTTACCAATTATTTGGGTGTAGATACCATAACCAAACCCATCACCATTGGTCCGCCCACTGCCACCATCGGAAACGATACGCTCATTATAGCAGGTTATCCGGCATATTTAACCATCAACTTTACCGGTATGCCGCCATGGAATGTAACCTACAATAATGGGGCTACCAATATAACGGTAAACAACATTACCCAAAACCCGCTCATTATACCCGTTTTCCCTGCCCAAAATACCAATTATACCATTGTAAGCACTTCTGATGCCGTTTGCAACGGTATTGCACAAGGCAACGCATTTGTTACCGTTGACGGCGCATTAGACGACCCCGACAGCCCTTACTACCTTGTGCAACAAGTATTGCTGGGTGGCGGTTGCCTTAGCGTTTCAAATGTGCAGTACACCGGGCACCCCGATGCACTGGGTTATTTTGAACAAACACCCAACCTTAGCATAGGATTTGCTGAAGGGGTGATGATTACAACGGGTTACAACTCAATAGCCTACGGACCCAATAACGATACAGGAAGTACAGAACCCGGAGGCGGTGTGGGTACACCAGGCGATCCTGATTTAGATGACATATTAGATGGCGGTTCAATTCCTACCGAAAGTTATGATGCGGCTGTTTTAGAGTTTGACTTTGTGCCCTCTACCGACAACATATCATTTCGTTATGTTTTTGGCTCAGAAGAATACCTTGAATTTGTTGGTACCGGTTTTAATGATGTTTTTGCCTTTTTTATCAGCGGTCCCGGCATAGCTGGAGAACAAAATATAGCTTTAATTCCGGGCACTACTATTCCGGTTACTATCAATAATGTAAATGATGTGGACTACCCAGCCTATTACGTAAACACACCTAACAATGCCCCCTATACCCAGTTTGATGGCATTACCACTACCCTAACCGCAACCAAAACAGATTTAATACCCTGCGAAACTTACCATATAAAACTTGCCATTGCCGATGCCGGCGATCGCATTTTAGACTCCGGCGTGTTTTTAGAAGCCAATAGTTTTAGCGATGGTAGCGTTATTGATGTGCAGGCTTTTGGCGCGGTGCCGGGCACTGTGCAAACATACGAAGGGTGCGCATCGGGGCAATTTGTATTCATCAGGCAAGACCTAAGCACCCTAAATCAAGATTATATAATCAACCTTACCATAGCCGGCTCCGCCATTAATGGTGTAGATTATGTAACCATTCCTCCACAGGTAATAATTCCTGCCGGCGATACTACATACACCCTCATTGTTGATGCTTTCAATGATGGCATTACTGAACCCATTGAAACCGTTACCCTTTTCCTTACTGATATTCAGTGCGATTGCACCTTTACCCCGCTGCAAGCCACCCTGCTCATTTTTGACAACCTAACCATAGATGCCGGCAACACAGTGAGCATTTGCCCCGGACAGGGCGCACAGTTGCAGGCATCGGGCGGCAGCAACTATGTATGGTCGCCGGTTACAGGGTTAAGCAATCCCAATATAGCCAACCCTATAGCATCACCCACACAATCTACCTGGTACACCGTACAAGGGGTAGATGCTTACGGTTGTAATGCCCAAGACTCTGTATTGGTTTATGTTTACAATGTGCCCTACCTACCCCCATTTAATCTTGATACAGCAATTTGCAGCGCCGATATTGCTGTTATACCGCTTCAAACCACCAATCCTATTTCTAACTACAATTACCAGTGGATACCGGCTACCGGATTAGACAACCCCAACTCGCCCAATCCTACTGCCACCATTTCAGCAACCACTACTTATACCCTTTTGGTAACTAACCCGCAGGGCTGTGTAACCACGCAAAGCGTAACCATTGAAATAGCCCAATTAAGCGCCGAAGTAACCCTTGAAGATGCCCAAATTTGCCCGGGAGATGAGGCTGCGCTTTCGGCAGGTGATTTTGCTGCTTATGTATGGTCTAACGGCGCAGCCACCCCCACTATTACCGTTACACAAGCAGGCGAATATAGCGTTACCGTTACCGATTTGGTAAATGGCTGTACTGCCGAGGCTACAGCTACCGTATCGCTTTTACTACAACCAGAGCCCCAAATTAGCGGCGACCTGAATTTTGTGAGCGGTCAAACCACCACCCTGTATGCAGGCACAGGTTATGCCGGTTATGAATGGAACACCGGCGCCACCTCTGATTCATTGGTTGTAGGTGAGCCGGGAACTTACTCCGTAACCGTTTTTAATAATGAGGGCTGTAGGGGGGCTGCCACTGCCACTGTAACCGAAACCATTGTAGCGCCGTTTCTTATACCCTCTGCCTTTTCGCCCAATGGAGATGATGTGAACGATGTTTTCCGCATTGTTACCACCAACGTAGAAATTGCCTCCCTAAAACTCCACGTGCGCAACCGCTGGGGCGAAGAGGTCTTTTTCTCCGACCGCCTTACGGAGGGCTGGAACGGCAAGTTCAAAAGTCAAGACTGCGAAATGGGTGTGTATGTTTACTACGGCAGCATTACACTGCCCAATGGCGAGGTAAAGGAGTTTCAGGGCAATGTTACCCTGATAAGGTAGTGGTTAGTGGTTAGTGGTTAGTGGTTAGTGGTTAGATAGTACTTAATAACTCATAACTCCTAACTCATAACTCCTAACTCATAACTCCTAACTCATAACTCATAACTCATAACTTTTCACTTTTATCTGTGTGCTATCGGTTTTTTACAGCCGTCTTATTAACCAACCTACTGCCTTTTGCCGTATTTTTGCAGCAGTCTGCAATCATGAGTTTACACAAAGCCATCGGACTATTCCGATGGCTTTGTTTTTAAAACGTTGTGCTAACATATGAAATTTAAAACCATTATTGAGCCTTTTCGGATAAAAATGGTAGAACCCATAGTAATGAGTTCACCTAAACAGCGCGACAAATTTCTTGCCGAGGCGCATTACAATCCTTTTTTGCTCAAATCGGAACAGGTAATCATTGACCTGCTTACCGATAGTGGCACCTCTGCCATGAGCCAGCGACAGTGGTCGGCTATGATGCTGGGCGATGAGTCTTATGCCGGCGCTCACAGTTGGGAAAAATTTGAACAAACCGTGCATACCCTTACCGGAATGCCGCACATTTTACCTACCCACCAAGGCAGGGCTGCCGAAAGAATCTTGTACTCGTACATTGGTAAAAAGGGAAAGTTTTTTTTTAGCAACACCCATTTTGATACCACCCGCGCCAACATAGAATACAGTGGCGCTACTGCCATAGACCTGCCTACGCCCAAGGCAAAAGACCATGAATCGGACTTTCATTTTAAAGGCAATTTAGATACCAATGCCTTAGAACAATCCATAGCCGCTTATGGCGCTGCCAATGTAGCCGCCGTTATACTTACCATTACCAACAACAGCGGTGGCGGGCAACCCGTAAGCATGGAAAACGCCCGAAACGTATCGGAAATTTGCAAAAAACACAACATTTTGTTTGTGCTGGATTGTTGTCGCATAGCCGAAAACAGTTACTTTATTCACCACTACGAAGAGGGGTATAAAACCAAAACCTACAAAGCCATTGCTCAGGAAATGTTTGCATTGGCAGATGCCGCCATTATGAGCGCCAAAAAAGACGGATTGGTAAATATGGGTGGATTTTTAGCCCTTCGGGACAACAAATTGGCTGACGAATGTATGCAATTGCTCATCATTACCGAAGGTTTTACTACCTACGGCGGCTTATCGGGCAGAGATATGGAGGCAATAGCAGTAGGGTTAGAAGAAGTATTTTCGCCCGATTACCTGCATTATCGCATCAGCTCTACCCAATACCTTGGGCGTAATCTTAAAAAAATGGGTGTGCCGGTGCTTTACCCCATAGGCGGACATGCTGTGTATATAGATGCGGCTTTGCTTTATCCGCATATTCTGCCGCAGGAGTATCCGGGTCAGGCGTTAGTTTGCGAGTTGTATAAAACAGGAGGCGTTAGATGTGTGGAAATAGGCTCAGTAATGTTTGGCAAATATGACACATCGGGCAATTTAATACCCGCCCCCATGGAATTGGTAAGGCTTGCCATACCTCGCCGCGTTTACACCCAATCGCATATTGATTACGTTATTGAAGTTTTTGACCACATTCTTCAAAACCGCCACCAAACCAAAGGTTTGCGCATAACCAAAGAACCTCAATTTTTGCGCCATTTTACCGCCCATTTTGAACCGCTGCCTTAATCAAATAGGCTTATTGTCAAAACCTAACCGTTTTTTAAACCATTCACACACATTACAGGTTTAACATGGCAACCGTTGGGGGTTTTTAATTCCCTGCAAACATTAAAACAGCTATTTTCAACTTAATGGAAACTATCATCATGATTTTGCAGCTCATTTTAGGGCTGTCTTTGTTGGTTTTTGTTCACGAGCTGGGGCATTTTATGGCTGCCAAAGCATTTGGTATGCGCGTGCCCAAGTTTTTTATATTTTTTGATGCTTGGGGCAAAAAAATCTGGAGCAAACAAATTGGCGAAACCGAGTATGGCATAGGCTGGCTACCCTTGGGCGGTTATGTGCAAATATCGGGCATGATTGACGAAACCCAAGATAAATCTGCCCTTATGGGCGAGCCACAACCATGGGAGTTTAGAGCTAAACCCGCCTGGCAGCGCTTTATTGTAATGATTGGTGGCGTAGTAATGAATGTAATAGCCGGTATTTTTATATTTACCCTCTTCCTTTCTGTATATGAAAAAGAATACCTGCCCACAGAGCAGGTAAACAAAGAAGGCATTTACGCCCACGAAGTTGCCCGGAAAATAGGGCTGCAAACCGGCGATAAAATAACTGAAATTAACGGTAAACCTTTTGCCCGATTTAAAGACCTTACAGCTACTAAGGTGATGTTTGGCGCTGATTTAACCGTAAACCGAAACGGGCAAAATAGGGTCATCACCACCCCCGATACCCTTTACCGCCAAATGCGACAGCCATTTGTAAGCCCGATGTACGAAAATGTAGCTATTGCTGAGGTGGCAGGCGGTTCAAATGCTGAAAAAGCCGGACTGCAAAAAGGCGACCGACTTGTTGCCATTGACTCAGTAAAAATAGACCGATTCCTCCAAATTGGTGAAATACTTAAACCCAAAAGCAACGGACAGGTGCAGGTAACGGTAGAGCGAAACGGGCAAAACCTTACCCTCACATCGGGCGTAGATGAAAACGGGCGATTAGGTTTTATTCCCGATATTGTTTTGCCCTACGATTTTGAACCCTATAACTGGGGCAGCGCTTTCCATTACAGTTTTAAAGAAGGTTACGACCTGATAGCCTCCCAAATAGTGGCTTTCCGCCTTATGTTTACCGGCAGACTTAGTGTGAGCGAAAACCTTGCCAGCCCCATTGCTATTGCCCGAATTTATGGCGGCACTTGGGATTGGAAACGCTTTTGGCGCATTACCGGTTTACTCTCCTTTGTACTGGCTTTTATGAACATTTTGCCCATTCCGGCGCTCGACGGCGGGCACATTATGTTTATTGCCATTGAAACCATTACCCGCCGAAAAATAAGCGATGCCGTTTTAGAAAGAGCCCAAATGATAGGCATGGCGCTGCTACTTTGCTTAATGGTGTACGCATTTGGAAACGATATTTTCAAAATTTTCACCGGCAAGTTTTAATGATACCAAAAAAGCTGCTATTAACCGCTTTGATTTGGCTGTGGCTTGGGGTTTCTTTTACCGGTTTTGCCCAACAAACCGAAAACTATAAAAGGGTTAAAATTTACACCAACCAAGCAGGAATTGAACAACTAAACCGCTTGGGTTTACCCTTAGACCACATAGAACACAAACCCGGCGCTTGGGTTATTGGTGAGTTTTCTGCCTCCGAACTTGAACTAATCAATACAATGGGCTACGTGTATGACGTGCTCATACCCGATATGAGCGCCTACTACCAAGCCCAAAACAAAACGCCCAAAATACACGCTAAACAAGGCGTTTCGGTAAACAATTGTACCCCGCAAGTATCGGATTACGCCACACCACAGGGTTTTAACTTAGGCAGCATGGGCGGTTTTTACACATACACCCAAATGCTGGCTCACCTCGATACTATGTTTAGTCGATTTCCCAGCCTTATTTCGGCAAAACAACCTATTGAGGGCTTTACCACCGCCGAGGGCAACCAACTACAATGGGTAAAAATATCGGATAACCCGCAAACCGATGAGCCCGATGAGCCGCAAATACTGTTCAACTCCCTGCACCACGCCCGTGAACCTGTTTCGCTTTCGCAGCTCATATTTTTCATGTATTACCTCCTCGAAAATTATGAAACCGACCCCAATATACAATATCTGGTAAATAATACCGAAATTTACTTTATCCCCTGCGTAAACCCCGATGGCTACCTGTGGAACGAGTTTACCAACCCCAACGGCGGAGGCATGTGGCGCAAAAACCGCAACCCAAATTTTGATGGCACTTTTGGCGTTGACCCCAACCGAAATTACGGCTTTATGTGGGGAATTGACGATTCAGGCTCCTCACCATCAACCAACAGTGGTACCTACCGCGGACCAGCCCCTTTCTCTGAACCCGAAATTCAGGCGGTAAAGGCATTTTGCGAGCAAAAACAACTGCAAATGGCTTTTAACAACCACTCACACGGTAATTTGCTCCTTTACCCATGGGGCTATCAACCCAACTCCGAAACCCCCGATTCTACCTTGTTCAGAGCCTTTGCTCAGGAGCTTATCTTAGAAAACAGTTTTCGTGCCGGCACAGCCATTCAAACAGTAGGCTACCTTGCCAATGGCAGTTCAGACGACTGGATGTATGGCGAGCAAGAAACCAAAAACAAAATATACTCCTTTACCCCCGAAATAGGCAACTCTTTTGTAGATGGTTTTTGGCCCTCTGACCAACGCATCGTACCGCTTTGCAAGAGCATGATGTGGCATAATCTTACTGCCCTGCGCTTGTTGCACAACTACGCCATTGTAACAGATATTTCGCCCCAGTTTTACACAACACTCACCCCCCAAATACCCATACAAATACAGCGCATAGGGCTATCCCAAGGCACTTTTACCCTAACCGTTGAACCGCTAACGCCTAACATCAGCGCTTATCCTGCCGCTGCTGCGGAAATAAGCAGTTTACAACTTGAAGAAACGGTTATTTTGCCGCTTGTTTTTGAGCTGAACGCTACTACCGGCATAGGCGAACCGTTTTCTTTTAACCTTCACCTTAGCAACGGGCAGGGTTATGTACTTACCCAAACCATTACCAAATTCACAGGGCAACCCACACCGGTTTTTTCTACCAATTGTGCCGATTTAACCATTTGGCAAACCAACCCTGCGCCCAATGCTTGGGGCATTTCTAATGCCGAATTTGTTTCAGAACCAAGTAGTATTACCGATTCGCCAGACGGTGACTACACAGCCAATGCCTACACTGAACTAAACCTCCTCAACCCCATAGATTTAGCCGGTTACACTTATGCCCAACTACGTTTTTGGGCTAAATGGAACATAGAAAAAGACTACGATTTTGTGCAAGTGCAAGCCATTACACCCAATGGAACAGCTACCCCCCTTTGTGGAAAATTTACCAAACCGGGTACCCCCTACCAATTAGCAAACGAACCCCTTTACGATGGCTATCAACCAAACTGGGTATTGGAAACCATAAACCTTACACCCTTTATAGGAGAAACTATTACACTCCGTTTTGTTTTGCATTCAGATGAATATATTAGCGAAGATGGATTTTATTTTGACGATTTAATAGTTGAAACGCTTACCTACCAACCGGCCGATACCACTACTACCGCCTTTTTTGCCACGCCCAATGAGCCGGTTGATATGCCACTGCTGATGCCTTGCCATCCCAACCCCGCCATTAGCACAGTAATAATACCCTACTACCTGCCCCAAAGCCACGCCCATTCAAACCTCCAACTCATAGTTACCAATGCAATAGGTAAACAAATACACACCCAAACTCTGCCGCCCACCGGTGGTGCGGGAAGTATAGAGCTGCCACTGCATTACTGGCAGCCGGGTTTATATTTCTACTATCTGCATGGAAACTCAACCAAAACACCTACCCGAAAACTGATGGTATGTGGAAGTACTGCAAAGTAACCAATAAACAAAACGCTGGCATTTTTACACTAATGTTGAACTCGCATTTTTTACGCATACATGTGTGTAGCCACAATGTTTAGTACAATTACCCTATTTAGCAACAAAATCGCCAATAAACAGTTAATTTTGTGCTTTATTGGGTAATATGCCGCTTTACCCACTTTCCTCGTCATTTCAACACTCATGCACACATGCTGCACAGCGCAACATCGGAAAAAACACTGAGTACCCGTTTTTTCTTACGGCTACTATTATTAAGTTTGGTATGCCTATCGGGTAGTTTGAACTATTGGGCGCTTGCCCAAAATCAACCTTGCCCAAACGATGCCCTGCACACACATTGGCTGGCTACTAACCCGGGTTATGCCGCCAAATTTACCCAGCAAAACGAAATCATTGCCGCCGGTATCCAAAAATTATGGGAAAACCGCACCTCCGGCGAAATCAATAAATCAGGCACCGGCGCTAAAGTCTATACCATACCGGTAGTAGTACACATTATGCACCACCCCGATAGCGTGATTGGTAAAGGCACTAACCCCGCTGATGCAGCCATCATCACCGCTATCAATCACCTTAATGAGTCATTTAAAAATGCTGCAATTTATGACCCCACATCGGGCGAAGATATTGATATTGAATTTTGCTTAGCAACCACTAACCCCTGGGGCAATGCCACCAACGGCATTACCCGATACGGCTCATTAGCTTTTACCTACCTCGATTTTCCGGTAAATGACAGCATTATGAAATTTGTTACCGGCTGGGACCGTACCCGATATTTCAATATCTGGACAACTTACTCCATTGCCGATGTACAAAGCAATATATACAACTATGCCGGCTATGCACCTCCTGCACCTTGGCACGGCACTAACAGAGATGGCGTGGTGGTAAGACAGGATTTTATGGGCACCAGTTTTGACAACTCAAAAGTACTCATTCATGAAGTAGGGCATTACCTTAATCTGTTCCATACCTTTTACGGTGGTTGCACTAATTTTGACTGCCGCTTTAACGGTGATTATGTATGCGATACCCCGCCCGATGCGCTCTCCAATGGTTCGTTTTGCAACCCAATAAACAGTTGCACTACCGATGCCAACGATGTAAACAGTAGAAACCCATTCCGACCCGTAGGTTTAGGCGGTTTGGGCGACCAGAACGACCAAATAGAAAACTACATGGATTATGGCAACCGGTTTTGCCAAACCGTTTTTACCCTTGGTCAAAAAGACCGGATGCGTATTTCGCTTACTGCCATAAGAGGTAGCCTGTTGGAGTCTAACGGCTGCCGAACCAACTATGCCAAAGATGTAGGAATTACCGCCATTGTTTTGCCCGGCAATTTTAGCTGCAACGGGCAAGCTACCGTTACCCTTAAAAACTTTGGCTCTACCTTAGTAAACTCGGCACGCATTAACTACTCCGTAAACGGTAACCTATATCTTTACACATGGACGGGTACACTACAACCGGGTAAAGAGGTAAATGTACTCATAGATGCCGGGCTAACACTTGCCAATGGCGCTTACACCTTTACCGCCTACACTACACTGCCCGATATGGCAGCCGACCAAAACCCTTTTAACGATAGTATTTCGCGCACTTTTTATCGGGTAGGAGAAAACAGTTTGCCTTTTACCGAAAATTTTGAATCGGCAGCTAATATAAATTCCCGATGGCTCATTGTTAATCCCGATAACAGCGCTACCTGGCAGCAAACCGCTGTAAGTGGCTGTACTGCCAATGCTACCAAAGCCATGCGTATAGATAACCGCACCTATACTGCTTTGGGTCAGCCCGATTACCTTTATACTGCCCTAAACTTATTTAATTACGCTACCGCCAACCTTACCTTTGATGTATCATACGCCATGTTCTCTGGTAATCCAAGCGACCAACTTAGGGTAGTAGCTTCTACTGACTGTGGTAAAACTTTTACCACTTTGTTTTCCCGACAAGGGCAGGAACTGGCTACCTCACCTCCGGTAACCACGCCTTGGCAGCCGGCTGCCTGCGGTTTTTGGCAAACACACAGCATCAACCTCTCTGAGTTTAGCGGGCAAAGTATTATCATCGGGTTTGTAAATAAATGCTTAAATGGTAATCGCATTTACATAGACAACGTAAACATCACCGGCACCGAAGATGTCTTGTGTTTTCCGCCTGCCGGTTTATCGGCAGGTAACATCAGTTACACCTCTGCCACACTTAACTGGACTGCCACCCAACCCGGCGCTACTTTTAACATAAAATATCGCCCGGTAGGTACAGAGGCATGGAGCAACCAGTATTTTTACCAAACCGGCACCTCTTTAAACATTAGCCAACTCAGTGTAGGCACCACTTACGAGGTGTTTTTGCAAAATGCCTGCTCTAACGGCTACAACAGCAATAATATCAGCACAACTTTTACCACCACCTATACCTCTTGCCCGCCACCCATAGAGCTAACTGTAGCCAACATAGAAAAATACAGCGCAACTATTAACTGGGAACCAAGCGATAACGCATCGGCATACTTGGTTTATTATGCACCTGTTTCCAGCCCTGCTGCCGAAACCATGCTGGTTACTTACACCAACAGCATAGAAATTTCGGGCTTAAATCTTAATGTAGCATACACCGCAAAAGTTAAAACAGTATGTAGCGGCGGCACAACCAGCCCCATTTTTAGCCCCAGCATTAACTTTACCACTGCCGCCAGTTGTATGCCGCCAAACGGTGTAGTGGTGTCTGAAGCTACCGCTAACTGTGCCCAAGTAATTTGGGAGCAGGAAGATGATGCCTTGTCTTACAGAGTAGAACATCGTCCTTATGGCAGCTCTACATGGGGCAGTGGCACATTTGTAAGTAGTTTGTTTTACAATATACCCGCCTTAACGCCTGCATCGTTATATGAGGTAAGGGTGCGTAGTACGTGTATTGGTGGCGTAAACAGCAATTACAGCTATACAGTACTTATGCAAACTGCTCCCGTTTGCGCCATACCCGCGGGTTTAACCGTAATAGGCGAAACTGAAACCAGCGCTACACTGGTATGGAATCAACAGGCTCAGGCTGATAAGTACAATGTGCGCTACCGTTTACTGGGCAGCAGTACCTGGGTAAATATGGTTAGCTCGGTTAGCTATTTGCAAATTACCGGTTTAAACCCCTGTACCAATTACGAATTTCAGGTACAGTCTTCCTGCGGCATATTGTCGTCGGTTTGCACCGATGACTCTGATTACAGCAGCTTGTATGGGTTTAGTACTTTTTGTGCGGGTTACTGCCCATCATCGGGTTCTAATGCCAATAACCTGTGGATTGAAGAGGTAAACATAGATGCGTTTACCTACACCAGTGGCAATAACGGCGGGTACAGCTCCTACAATCTGCAGCCTATTATACTTGCACAAGACCTCAAAATACCTATTCAACTTACCGAAGGTACGCCGCGCAAACTTGCTAATACTTACTGGAAAATTTGGATAGACCTGAACCAAAATTATGAGTTTGACCCTACCGAGCTGGTCTTTTCTGCTCTTAACCCCGCCAATTCATCGATATTCAGTACCAATCCGCTCAAGGTATCGGGATTTATTAAAATTCCCGATACAACGCTTACCGGTATCACCCGTATGCGCATTGCCCTGAGCAACAGCGACAATGTATTGCCCTGCGAGGTATTTGACGTGGGCGAGGTAGAAGATTTTGCGGCAGAAATTACTCCGGGCGGTGGCAAATCTGATGGCGCTGTGCCACAATTGCTCCTATACCCCAATCCTGCCACCAATAACGTATTCATAAACCTGCAAATGCCCGATGCCACACAGCCAGTGCAGATTTGCCTCTACAACCTACTGGGCGAATTGGCTCTACCACCTATTACCCTTGTAGAACCTAATTTTATGCTCAACACCCAATCCCTGCCACCGGGTTTGTACCGATGTGTGCTAATGCAAAACAACCTGCCGGTTGTAGTGCAAAAATTAGCCATTGTGCATTAGGTGTTTGGGTAAATTGCGGGGTCTTTACCCATTTACTAACTGCTAAAATCCTTACAAAATTGCCTACCCTTATTATAGCCGAAGCCGGCGTTAACCACAACGGCAGTATAGAACTTGCACAACAGTTAATAGAAGTAGCGGCAAATGCAGGCGCTGATTTTGTAAAGTTCCAAACTTTTAAGACCGAAAAAATCATCAGCCAAAAAGCTCCCAAAGCAGATTACCAAACCCACAATACAGGTAATGCTGCCGAAACGCAGTTTGAAATGGTAAAACGTTTAGAACTTGATGAAGTTGCACACCACCGGTTAATTGAACACTGCAAAAAAACAGGCATCGGTTTTTTATCAACAGCTTTTGACATGGAAAGCATTGACCTGCTGACTGATTTGGGGCAAACATTGTTTAAAATTCCCTCGGGCGAAATTACCAATCTTCCGTACCTCCAAAAAATAGCCGCTACTGCCCAACAGGTTATTCTTTCTACCGGCATGGCAACATTGCAGGAGGTAGAAACCGCTTTGCGTGTTTTATACAAGGGTTTACAACCACAGCAAATTACCGTACTGCACTGCAATACAGAATACCCTACGCCCTACAGCGATGTAAACCTGCGTGCCATGCTTACTATGCAGCAAACCTTTGGGGTGCAGGTGGGATATTCAGACCATACATTGGGCATAGAAGTACCCATTGCTGCCGTAGCTTTGGGGGCGGTATGTATAGAAAAACACTTTACCCTAAGCCGCCAGCTTCCCGGTCCTGACCATAGAGCCTCCTTAGAGCCCAATGAACTAAAAGCTATGATAACGGCTATAAGGAACGTAGAGCAGGCATTGGGTAATGGAATTAAACGCCCCAGCCCATCTGAATTTAAAAACAGAGCCATTGCCCGAAAAAGTATTCACCTTGCCACAGCCCTGCCCAAAGGGCATTTGCTCACCTTTGCCGATTTGGAAATGAAACGACCGGGCACCGGCATATCGCCCATGATGTTACATGCCGTAGTAGGAAAACGCATTACCACTAACCTGCCGGCAGAACACCTCCTTACATGGGACGATTTGGCTGAAAAAGGGTAATTGCCCTGCCTATTAGCTAAACAAAAATTCTACGTCAGATTTATTGAGATTTTTAATAAAACCTTTGTCAGTACTGATTAAATCAGCAGCAAGGGTTTTCTTTTTCTGCTGTAGAGAAAGGATTTTTTCTTCTACCGAATCTTTGCAAATCATTTTGTAGGCAAATACATGATTGGTTTGCCCTATGCGATGCGTTCGGTCAATGGCTTGCTGCTCTACTGCGGGGTTCCACCAGGGGTCAACTAAAAATACGTAATCGGCGGCGGTAAGGTTTAAGCCGGTTCCGCCTGCTTTAAGACTAACCAAAAAAACCCTGCACGCCTTTTCGGTTTGAAAAGTGCGTACAGCCACCTCTCTCTCTGCCGGACTGGTGGAGCCGTCTAAATAGGCATATTGTATGTTGTCCTTGTGAAGTTTGTCTTTGATAAGCGCCAACATGCCCAAAAATTGTGAAAAAACCAGTACTTTGTGGTTGCCTACACGCTCGGTAATATGCTCCATGAGCTGGTCAAGTTTAATGGAGTCATTGCCATAATCTTCGGCATCTTTGAGCAGCGCCGGAGAGTTGCAAATCTGCCGCAGTTTCATGAGCCCTTCCAGAATATAAAAACCGGCGCGGGTCATACCTTCGGAGTTAATTTTTTCTATAATTTTAAACCGATACTCGTCTCTAAAGGCTTCGTAAACTCTGCGTTGTTGTGCACCCATTTGGCAAAATAGAATTGTTTCTGTTTTATCGGGCAAATCTTGTGCTACTATTTCCTTGGTTCGGCGCAGCACAAAGGGAAAAACTAATTTTTTAAGTTCTTCCACGCGGTCGGGGTCATTATGTTTATCAATGGGGTTGGCAAACTGATTTTTAAAAAAATCCATAGACCCCAGCATACCCGGGTTAAGAAAATTGAGTTGTGCGTAAAGGTCAAAAGTGTTGTTTTCAATGGGTGTACCGGTCATAGCAAGGCGGTTGAAAGCCTTGAGTAATCTTACGGCTTTATATCGCTTAGTTTCGGGGTTTTTTATGGCTTGTGATTCGTCTAAAATCAGGTAATAAAAACTTCGTTTTGAAAAAATATCAATATCGGAGGCAAGTGTGCCATAAGTAGTAATAACTATATCGTATTTATTAAATTCGTTTATATTTATTTTGAATCGTTCATTGCCATGATAACGCAAGATGGATAAATTGGGGCAAAATTTATCTACTTCGGCTTCCCAGTTAAAGATAAGGGAAGTAGGCACTACCACTAAATTGGCAATTTGGGGTTTATCTTTTAATTTCACAAACTGCAAAAAGGTTAGGATTTGGAGGGTTTTACCCAACCCCATATCATCGGCAAGGCAACCGCCCCATTTAAACTCGTGCAAAAAGTTGAGCCAGTTTAAGCCCGATTTTTGGTAAGGTCGCAGTTGGGCTTGTATTTGAGCAGGCACTGAGGTTTGTTCAATAGTGTTAAAACTGCGGAGTTTGTTTCTTTTTTCCATCAGTTCTTGTAATACTTCGGCTTCATCTATGTCATCATAAAGCTGGTCAATAACCGAAAAATGAAACTTAGATATTTGCAGCCCGTTTTTACCCTTTACTTCGCCCATTTTAAAAAGCGAGGCATATTTTTTTAGCCATTCTTCGGGGAGCAAACCTATTGAGCCATCGCTAAGTTTTATAAAACTGTCTTTTTTAACAATTGCCTTTTGCACATCTTTAAGCGAAACTTTCAAATCGCCAAAAGCTACTTCTGCTTGTACATCAAACCAATCAATGCCCGATGAAACACTCATGCTCAATTTGGGCTTGTTTAGATTGAAGTGAAATTTGGTTAAGGTTTTAAACCCGAAAACTTCAATTTGCTGCTCTTTAAGTTTTTCAAAAAAATCTAAGAACCAACCGCCGTTCATTATAACATCGTAGGGCAACCAAAAATAATATCCCTGTGTGTCGGGGTATTGCTCAATAAATTCGGGGTGAAGGTGAAGTACAAATTCTTTGAAATTGGTTTCAAATTCAGTATTTCGGATAATGCGCAGGGTTTGTAATTGGGTGTTGGTGTAGGTAAAATCGGGTTTATCATCGGGCTCGGTTTGTTTGCCCTCGTATTCAATAAGGAGTTGAAAAATGAGGTAATCTTCGTCTTCTTTGAGGTAAATTTGGGCTTTGGGTTGGGCTATCACGTTGGTTATGGTAATATCGCCCAGTTGGTTGTTTATGGTAAAATAATTTTGCAGTGGGGCTATTACATTTTGGTACAAAGCCGGGTAAGCGCTTCTTTGAACACTGATAATGGGTCTTTTTAAGAATGATTCATAAATTTCGGAATGGTCATAATTGTTGAGCATAGCTATTGTGCCCTCATAATTAGCAAACAAATTGCCTGCAAAACTTAGCTCTTTTACCAAAAGTTGCTGTCCGTTTATAGAAACCAATGCTTCTAAGACCACTCTATCTTGTACTTCGCTCACCTTAAATTGCAAGGTAGCCTTTTGCTGAATAACGTTGGTAGGTTTTAAAGAATTTGGCGAAATAGCGGTGCCGGCATCTTGATGCAAATAAACCAATTTGTCATCTAAAAGGAAGAGCATTTGTTCTGCAAGTTTGTATATATATTTATGCAGCGCAAGTTTTTGTTCGGCAGGCAAATCGGAAGGAATAGTGGGTGTAAAATAACGGTTTACATATAAGCTTGCGGGTTTAATTTGGAGTGTTCTTTGAGCATATTCAAGAACAGCGCTACTCAAACACTTTTTACAAAGTTCAAACAAGGTAAAATCGGTACTGTCAACAGGAACAATATGTTTAAATTCTATATTACTTTGTTGATTTATCACTCCGGTCAGTTCTGAAGTTATTTTAGTTTCGGCTGCATTTAATTTGCCGGTAACCGGCATTACGGCAAAATAAGGGTATTGAGCAAACTGGTAGTTAAACACAAAAACGTAGGCTAATACATACTTAGGCTCTTTTTTGCCCAATACAGGTTTATTATCTGCTTGGTGCATTTTACGAGGCACGATTAAGGGTTTTGCCACCGGGTCGGCAGTCTGTTGCCGGTTGATGAGTTTGGGCAGGTCAGTCAGTTTAACAATAGTGGGGTCAAGAACTTTTAATTCCGGAATATCTTGTGAGTTAATGATAAAGGAAAATTTGCCATTAAGGTCATCGGAAAGCGAGTAACCAAATTCGGCTAAGAGGGCATTTTTGTGGTCAGTCCAATCTTTCATCATTTCAAAGGCTTTTTCGCCTTTGGAAAACTTGAGTTGCAAAAAAACTACGGCTCTGTGCAGGCAGAGCTTAATATCACCTTCGGCACAGCTACAGGAGGTAACATACTGATTGGCTGCTATTTTCTGTATTTGAACAACAAAGTCTTCTCCTTTAAATGAAACCACGGCTGATACTGACATATCGGGGTTGGTGGTTATCTTTGCCCTTTCGGTATAGGCAAGTTGTCGGGCGCGCGTCCAATCATCTTTTGTTAGATTATTCCTCAATACGTATTCATCAATATAACGCATGGTAAACAAGGATATGTTTGACAAATTACCTTGTTCCTGTGTACTTTTATTGGCGGTTTTGGAGTCCGGCATTGGATTGATAATTTCAGATAGAGCCAATAAAGCAGCCACTCCATGTTTACATAGCTCACCGTTTTCTGCTGCAGGGCAGGCACATTCTACAGTTAAGTGGTTGGGGTCGGCAAACTTATCTATTATAACATTATAGTATTTATTAAAATAGGTTTCGCTTTCAACCCTATACTTAGCTGTTTTAGCTTTGTGGTCTATTTTTTTCAGGATACAGTAACCTCTTCCAAATATATTAGACGCTTTTGCAAGTGTTTTTTTGCTAACATTTTGTGCAATAAATTGTGATACTACTTCAGACATATACTTATTGTAAATTTTTATTCTTACGGATTAGCCAAACCAAACTGCAAAATTAAACAATTGCAATACAATGAGAGGAAAATTTACTACTCAAACAGGTTTGTTATACAAAATGTTGTAAAATGTAAGATTGTGGGTGTTTATGTTAGCCCAAATTAGTTTCTGCTGTTATTTGCAGCTACATCAAACGCTAATATAAAATATCCCCCATCTATTTGTCAGAAGGGGGATATTTTGAGAAGCACAGACAAATAAAAAGAGGTTGCTATTAACCGCTCATTTTAATTTTTTTAATTAAATCATCAACAGCAGTTTTAAAACTTGTGTCCAACCCCATTTGGTCATCAACGCTGGTACAGGCATGAATAACGGTGGAGTGGTCGCGGTTAAAAAAGCGTCCTATGTCGGAAAGGGAGCTACTGGTAAATTTTCGGCACAAATACATGGCTACCTGCCTGGCGTTTACCAATTCTCTTTTTCGGGATTTGCCTTTTAGGAAATCAACAGAAATACGGTAATGCTGCCCGGTAGCATTAGTAATGTAATCACAGGTAAGCTCAGGGGCTTGGTGGTTAGAAATAGCCTTAACAGCTTCCTTTATTTGTGCAATATCAATAATGCGCTTTAAGTCATTTACATTAACTCTAATATAATTAAGCGTTCCCTCTAACTCTCTGATGTTTTCTTTGATGTTGTGAGCTATATACTCAGCAAATTCACGTTTAAGGATGAAGCCTTTTTCTTGTGCTTTGCGTTCTAAAATGGCAATTCGGGTTTCATAATCGGGCGCTTGCAACTCTACGGTTAGCCCCCATTTAAAACGAGAGAGCAACCGTGCGTCCATGCCTTGTAAATTGCTGGGAGAAACATCGGAGGTAAAAATGAGTTGCTTGCCTTTTTGGTGAAGAACATTAAAAACATGGAACAGGTTTTCCTGTGTTTTATCTTTATTTGAAAAGACGTGAATGTCATCAATTATCAGTACGTCTGCACTATTATAAAAATTACTGAATGAGTGGGCAGTGCCACTCTTAACGGCATCAATAAACTGGTCTAAGTATCTATTGGCCGGAACTACAACCACTTTTTTATCGGGGTGCAGTTTTTGTATTTCGTTTCCTATGGCATGGGCAATATGGGTTTTACCCAATCCTACGCCGCCATGTACCACCATAGGGTTGTAGGTTGTGCCTGGATTTTTAGCTATGGCGATAGCTGCCGATTTTGCGAGCAGATTACAGTCGCCTTCAACAAAATTGGCAAATGTGTACCATGGTATTAACCCGGATTCATATACATGAGGGATAACACCCGGTATCACATGCGGGTTGCCAAAACCATTTCGGTTGGCATTGGGCATGGTAAGAGAACCATTATCTGCTGAGCCATTAACTATTGGTTTGCCATTGCGTTCTGTGTCTTTTTCTACGGGTATCTGGTATTCAAATTTGGCGTTGTTTCCGAGTACTTCTTTTACCGCACGGCTCAGTTTATCGGCATGGTGCTCTTCAATCCAGTCATAAAAAAACTTGCTTGGAACTAATAAAGTAAGTACATTGCTATCTAACTTTACCGGTTTAATAGGTTTAAACCATGTTTCAAAACTCTGTGCATTATTAACCAAAGTCTCAATGGTTTGTAGGCAGCTTGTCCACACATCTTCTAATGTTTTCATAAGGGTAAGTGAGTTTTTCAATGATTGATTTGGCGCTGTTAGGTAATAATAGTAAACTTGCTGCTTTACTGCAAACTGTATGATTGTAGGGCTTTGTAAGGCGTTACCTGCAAAAAGTAGTTGCCTCAGAAAGATTTTAGTGGGTTATTTACGCGGTTATCTGCATTATTTTTTTTGTATAGGCACATAAATTTCTGCCCTTTTGGATACCCAAAAGGTGGGTGAAAGATTGATTTTGATTTGTGTTTCCTTAAATTTGCTGTATTTAATGTTACATACAGATTATTTCGCCCCACTCAGCATTGGTTATTGGGCGAAGTTTTGATTACTGCCTTTACCACTAAACGGACTGCAAAGATGCCATAACTTTTGCGGATTAAAAAATTTGGCGTGTCATTTTTTGGTGGAAATTTTTGTCTGAATGTAGTAACATCGGGCTCAAATTTGTGGAGTGCTTGTATTGTTTGCCTTTGCTTATTTAGCCCAAAAACCAATTGACTAAAAAAAAATGCAACACGCCTTTTTAACTCCATCCATAAACAGCAAACAATTATATTTGCAATTAGTGAAAGCAATTTGCAAAATAATGGTGTATATTTGCCCCCCATACCATTATTATTCACCCCTTTTGGAAAATTACCGGTAATGAAACGTTTTACCTTTTTAATAGCGCTGGTTATACTGAGCATTATTCCTGCTATGGCACAGCAAGATGCCCAATATACACAATACTTGTTTAATGGTTTGGTTATTAACCCAGCTTATGCAGGCACCCGCGAAACCCTGAGCGCATTAGCCATTTACCGTTATCAATGGGTAAATTTAGATGGCGCTCCCCGTACCTTAGGCGCTAGCGTACACAGTCCGTTGGGCGATACCAACAATGCGCTGGGGCTTACCCTTGAAAACGATGTGATTGGCGTACACAATCGTTTTAGCGCTTATGCCACCTATGCCTATCATGTGCCCGTTTCCAACAAAGCAAAATTATCGTTGGGTTTGAGCGCCGGGGTATTGAGTTATCGGTCTGACTGGACTCAATTAGAATCGGTTCAAGACCTTACCGACCCTAACTTTACCAATCAAATTGACAATAAACTATTGCCCAATTTTGGGTTGGGAGCTTATTTTTATAGCGATCGCTATTACATAGGCTTATCAGCGCCGCATTTGTTAAACAGCAAACTTAATGATATAAGCCAACTTAGCAAATACAAACGCCACTACTTTTTATCGGGCGGATACGTGTTTGACCTCAGCCCATCGCTCAGGCTTAAACCGTCTTTCCTATTAAAATCAATACCTGCCGAAGCGCCTTTTAATGCCGATTTAAACCTGAACCTCCTTATAAAAGATATGGTATGGGTAGGATTTGGCTACCGCACCGGCGATGCCGTTTTGTTTACTGCCTCCTATCAAACCGATTTTGGGCTTCGCATAGGCTATGCCTATGATTTTAACGTGTCAAAACTTAATCCCTACAACAGCGGCAGCCATGAAGTAATGGTAGGTTGGGATTTAGTGCGCGGCAAACCCGAAAAAGTATTAAGCCCCCGATTTTTCTAAACCAAGCTATCGGTTTGTGCCATGCAATTGTTTTATGCGCCCGATGTGCTAAATGGTCAATACGTTTTACCTCCAGATGAAGCTCATCACTGCATTCATGTACTACGCCACAAAACCGGCGACACCATTGAGCTAATTGACGGACAAGGCAATTTTTACCATGCCACCATAGCCAATGCCCACCCCAAAAACTGCACTTTTACCGTTCAATCTGTAACCCCAAGCCTATCAGAGCCGGCGGTAAACATACATTTGGCAGTAGCGCCCACTAAAAACATAGAACGCTGGGAGTGGATGCTGGAAAAAATAACTGAATTGGGCATTACCCACATCACCCCCATTCTTACCCGCCGCACCGAAAGACAACATTTGCGCTTAGACCGATTGCAAAAAGTAATACTGTCGGCGGTTAAACAATCCTTAAAAGCCCGATTGCCTGTTTTAAATAACCCCATTCCGTATGATAGTTTTATCATCGGGCAAAACCAATTTACTTTTCCACAACAAAACTTCATCGGGGTAATTGATAACCAACACAAACACCTGCTTTCGGCTTATCAAAAAGGAGGAAATGCCTTGCTGCTGATAGGTCCCGAAGGCGATTTTACACCCGAAGAAATTACCCTTGCCCTCAGCCACCATTTTGAACCCGTGTGGTTGGGCAGAAGCAGGCTGCGCACAGAAACCGCAGCCATAGCCGGCTGCCATATCGTAAACATGCTCAATGAAATTTGAGCGGCGGTTTCAACTCAAACACCTTGTTGGTTGTTTTGCCTCTGCTTGGTTTTTGTTTTGTTTAATCAATTTGCTTTTATGATAAAGATAAAATTTGTTTTACCCCTGTTGTTTGCTGCCATCTTTTGGTGGGGCGCAGCTCCCCAACCCAATACCGGCGCAACCAATAACACCGGCACCATAAAACTTGGATTGCTAAAATACAGCGGCGGAGGCGATTGGTATGCCAACCCCACCTCGCTGCCCAACCTCATCAGGTTTTGCAACAAAGAACTGGGCATGAACATAGACCCCGAACCGGAAACCGTAGAAGTGGGCAGTCCCGAAATTTTTAACCTGCCCTTTTTGCACATGACCGGACACGGTAACGTGGTATTTTCTGATGCCGATGCCAAAAATTTGCGCTTGTACTTAGAATCGGGCGGCTTTTTACATATAGACGACAACTATGGCATGGACCCCTACGTTCGTCCTTCTTTGAAAAAAGTGTTTCCGGAATTGGATTTAATAGAACTCCCGTTTTCGCACCCTATTTACAAACAGCGTTACCCATTTCCAAACGGCATACCCAAAATTCATGAGCATGATGGTAAACCCCCGCAAGGATTTGGCTTGCTTTATAAAGGCAGGTTAGTGGTTTTTTACAGTTACGAAACCGACCTTGGCGATGGCTGGGAAGACCCCGACGTACATAACAACCCACCCGATGTGCGCGAAAAAGCCCTCAAAATGGGTGCAAACCTTGTTCAATACGTTTTTTCGGAGTAAGCAAATTTAAGTTTTACCGCTGTTAAGGCTGCCAAACTCTGCCTTGCAAAATAACAGTTTCTATTAGGTTACTGCCAAAAGCATAAGGCAAAAAAGCCACCGATGGCATGGGTTGGGCAATAAACACATTAGCTACTTTACCTCGGCAAATACTGCCGTGCGTTTCTTGCAGCTCCATAGCATAAGCCCCGTTTATGGTAGCAGCGTTGATGGCTTCTTCGGGCAGCATTTTTAGTTTAAGACAAGCCAAACTTAGCACAAAAGGCATTTTGCCCGATGGAGTAGAACCCGGGTTGTAATCGGTTGCCAGCGCTACCGGTAAACCGGCAGCTATCATTTGGCGGGCAGGCGCATAGGGTATATTCAGAAAAAAAGCTGTGCCGGGCAGTAAAACAGGCATTGTTTGCGAGCCTAACAAGCTATATATTTCAGCTTGCCCTATTTGCTCTAAATGGTCAACAGATAAGGCGTTATGCGCCACTCCAACTTGCACACCACCACTAACAGCCAGTTCGTTGGCATGTATTTTGGGTTTAAGACCATATAGGGCGCCGGCTTTCAGAATCTTAGCCGTTTCGGGTACGGTAAAAAAACCCTCGTCGCAAAACACATCAATATAATCGGCAAGTTCTTGTGCCGCAATTTCGGGCAGCATCTGGTTTGTAAGGAGGTTAATATAAGCCTCTCTATTGTGTTTGTAGGTATGTGGCACGGCATGTGCACCCAAAAAGGTAGCTTTTATACTCACAGGCAATGATTCTTTTAACCGCCTTATAACCCTCAGCATTTTCAGCTCCGATTCGGGTGTTAAGCCATAACCGCTTTTTATTTCTACAGCCCCGGTGCCATAACCTATCATTTCTTTGAGCCTGCCCAATGCCGCCTCAAACAACTCCTCTTCCGAAGCCTGCTGAAGTTGCTGAGCCGAGTTGAGAATTCCGCCTCCTTGCCGGGCTATTTCTTCATAACTCATGCCTTTAATGCGGTAAACAAACTCCTGCTCGCGGCTGCCTGCATATACAATATGCGTATGCGAATCGCACCAGCAGGGAAACACCATTTTGCCCCTCACATCTATCACTTCTGCGCTTTCGCCCACATCGGGGCAGGAACCCATAGAGCCAAAATCGGCAATTTTACCCTTGCTAATCAGCAGCCAAGCATTGGGCAGGCAGGGAAGGTTTTGCATGTTAGCGCCTGCCACCCATCGGGTGGGCTTTTCTTCGGTTTGTACTAATAACGCTATATTTTTTAACAACAACATGGCAATAAAAAAGATGTTTGAACGGTTATAAGTAAAGTGCCCAAATCAACATAACCCGGTAAATATAATTCAGCTTTTAAGGCAAAAATCAAATGTAACCCGTGCTACTCACATTTTTTGTGATAAAACGCGGCAGAAAGCAACGGAAAGACCATTTTTTACGTTATAAATAGTTAGTTATGCGGCAGGAAGCGGTAAAAATAGTTAAAAATTTGCCTTTTTTGTTGCAAGTGCGCAAAAATACGTATCTTCGTGTTGTTTTAGACATGTTTAAACGTATAAACCCTTACCAAAACAACCCAATTTTGAAAACTATGCAGTACAACATATCGGCATTAGGGGTTTTGCTGTTATTCCTAACAAGCATGGCAACAAATTATGCTTTGGCTCAATCGGGCAAATTTGGCGGTGGGCTTATTTTAGACCCCGAAAAATACGAGCAAGTTCCATTAGCTTCACCGCTTACCAATAAGAGTTTAGAGCTTATCCCCTACAAACATAGCCTTAAACCTTACTGCCCCAACCCAGGCGACCAATTGGGCACAGGTACCTGCGTGGGTTGGGCTGCTGCTTATGGCGCCCAAACCATTATAGAAGCCATTGCCAACGGCTGGGAGCGTTCTACCCACTTAGCCACTTTAAATGCCAATGCCTTTTCGCCATCTTACGTTTACCGCAAGGCGCTGGAAAATGAGCAAAAAAGTTATGACTGCTACTTAGGCATTCATATTGCTGATGCTTTAATGGCGATGCAATTATCTGGCAATTTAAAAATAAACGAATACCCATTTGACGAAAATTGTACACTTACCCCCACTCCCAGCCAAATAAGTATGGCAGAACGATATAAATTAAAGGGTTTTTTGCGCGTTTCTTTTGTAAACGAGGATAATGCCAAAGTGAGCAAAATACGTCATTGCCTTGCCGATAACATGCCCGTTATAGTTGGCATGATGGTTTATGAAAATTTCAAAGAACTTTACCACGACAACCACACATGGAATCCGAATAAGGGTGATAAAGGACAACCTACTATACACGCTATGCTGGTGGTAGGTTATGACGACGAGACCCAAACCTTTGAACTCATGAACAGTTGGGGTACGGAATGGGCAAACAACGGCTTTATTTATGTTAAATACGAAGACTTCAACAAATACACAAAAGAAGCCTATCAGCTATTGTATGACCCACCTATGCCATTAGCTGCCAAAAAATATGCAGCCAATATAGCATACCGCGAACTTGGACGCACCCAACAAGGCGATGCCGCCAATTGTACCAGCGAAATCATAGGTACTATGCGTGCTACGCAAAATGGAGCTGTATATTCAATGGAAAATATCTATAATAACAATACTAACTTTCAGATACATCTTACGCCTAAAAGCCCTAACATGTTTATCTATGGTTTCAGTATAGATGATAACAATGTCATAGATTTATTGCACCCTCTTACTTCTGATATGATAGCGCTTTATGACCCTAAAGCACACAATACAACTATTTCTGCCAGAGTTCCTACCACTAAGGGCACTATTGCCATTCCGCATGAGGATTATTGTATGGAATTAGATGCCACCCCCGGCACAATGAACGTGTTTTTATTCTCAAAATCGGAAATAGACCTTAACCAATTAAGGCAGCAAATGCCCCTTACATCGGGTAATATATTAGACAGACTAAAGGTAATTTTTCCCGACAGGCTTGCCAATCGGAACCAAATAACCTATCACCCCAATATGAGTTTTGAAGCCGATTTAGACGATATGCAAATTGTTCCAATGGTTATAGACCTCAATCATTTACCTAAAAAACCTTAAAAACCACTGCATGAACAACCTATACCTTACAAACCAATTCTACAACAGTATGAGAGCCCTTTTGTGTTGCTGCTTAATATTGTTGCAGTTGCTGCTGTTTGCCCAAAACGAACAAACCCTGCTGCTGGCACCGGTAAAAGATAACGGTAAGTGGGGGTATGTAAATGATAACGGTAAAATGGTTGTACTGCCTAAGTTTGAATTTGCCAATGAGTTTACAGACGGATTTGCCGCAGTAAAGGTAAATAACCGATGGGGATTTATTAACGGCAATGGCAAATACGTAATTGAGCCCCAGTTTGATGATGCCTACAGTTTTTCCGACAATTTGGCTCGGATTAAACAACATGGATTGTGGGGTTTTATTGATAAACAAGGTAAATTTATTGTGCGCCCCACCTTTGATGCCGCCGGCGATTTTAATGAAGGATTGGCTCCGGTGGCAATAGATGGAAAGTACGGCTACATCAACACCAATGGCGATTATATTTTGGAGCCCCAGTTTGACGATGCTTACGATTTTTCGGAAAACGTGGCACTGGTTTCTTTAAACGGACAGTGGGGCTACATAGAAATATCGGGAAAATTTACCGCACTCCCTCCCAGCGAAGACTTGTCTAACTTTATTTCCGAAGGTTTGGCAGTGGCTAAATCAAACGGAAAATACGGCTATCTTAATGCGCAAGGTCAGTTTGTTATAGCTCCTCAGTTTGAAGATGCCCGACATTTTTCGGAAAGCATGGCAGCCGTAGCCAAAAACAACAAATATGGCTATATAGATAAAAATGGAAACATGGGAATTAATGCCATTTTTGAAGATGCCGATTATTTTGCCGAAAGATTAGCGGCAGTACGCCTAAACGGGCAGTATGGTTACATTAACACCACCGGGGCTTTTGTGATAGTACCCCAATTTGAAGATGCCAAACCATTTAATGAAGGCATGGCAAAGGTAAGATTTGAGGGCAGATACGGATTTATTAACAATAGAGGCGAGTTTGTGGTAGCTCCCGAATACCGATGGGCTTCCGATTTTTCTGAAGGATTAGCCGCCGTAGAATGGAACGGTAAATTTGGCTTCATCAGCTCGCTTGGCTGGACAGTTATTGAGCCACAATACGAAGATGCCGGCTCCTTTAAAAAAGTGCGCATCATTAACTCTACTGATAAACCGGTTATTACCTTTGAGTTGCCCTCGCAAACTATGGTAAATGCTGCCGAACCGGACCTGAAGGTAAAAGCGCTGATTACCTCCTCCTCTCCGTTAGTAGATTACCTGCTGGTTAATAACAACCAACTGATTGACCTTCAGGCTTCTATGAAGGGTACCAGTATTAAAAAAGTAGTGAAAGCCGATAACGAAAACTACGATGTGCTGGTTGAAACTACCTTGCAATTACAGCCCGGCTTAAATGAATTTTACATTAGAGCGGTAAACAACAATGGCAGTACTACCTCCGAAATGCGTAAAGCCCTCTACTATACCTCCGAGCTTACAGATAAACCCAACCTTTACATATTAACCATAGGCATTTCAAAATACCAACAGGCACAATATAATATCAATTATGCCCATGCCGATGCCAATGATTTTGCCGATGCCTTTTATAAGCAAAGTAAACTGCCCGAATACAAAAGCCTCTTTAAAAACATTGTTATTGAAAAACTTATTAACGAAGAGGCTACAACCCAAAACATTAAAAAAGCTATTTACAGCATGAAAAAAATGGCCTCCAAAGGCGATTTGTTTGTGCTCCACATATCCTCACACGGCGAAATTGACCCGCAGGGCGATTTTTATATACGTACCTATGATTCTGATGCAGGCTTAGACTATCTATCTATATCTGCCCTCTCTAACAAATGGCTTGCCGAACAAATTAAACAATTTGATTGTACGGTGGTGCAATTTTTTGATGCATGCCATAGCGGCAGCGGCAGCAATGACCTACTTAGCAATAACGGACTGGCTTTAAAGAGTGGTAGCTCACAAAGTACTGATGTGGCAGTACGCGAACTGAAAGAAGCGCTCCAGTCTAAAGCCCTCTATTTCTTTGCTTCAAGCGGTGGATTGCAATTGTCGCAAGAAAGGAAAGAATGGGAAAACGGCGCTTTTACCGAAGCCATTTTAAGTTGCTTTGTACAAAAACCTTTTACCTCCTTTACCGGACAACCTATTGTGGCAGACCTTAACAGCGACGGCTATATTAACACCAGTGAGCTGAATGAATATTTATCAAAAGTGGTAAAAGTGCTTACCAACGGGCAACAAACGCCAAAAGCTACTATTGAAAACGGCGAACCAATTAACTTGTTTGTATTAGACAAAAAGTAAGCCAAAGGCAAATGCCTTATTGTTTTTAGTCTTGCTGCATTCCTATACTTTTCATATAACAGGGTGGGGTTTTAACCTCACCCTGTTTGTTAAATCTTGTAACTAAACCAAACCCATCTTTTATGTTTCAGAAAACGTTTATTACTTTATTTTTCATTCTAATCAATTTTATGTCGGTTTTTGCACAACAAACAGGTAATGCTCCCAAAGAACAAATGGTGCTAATCAGTACCGAGTTTGGTGATATTAAAGTGAAACTTTACAACGAAACACCTTATCACCGCGACAATTTCATAAAACTTGCCCAAGAAGGTTTTTTTAACGATTTGCTCTTTCACCGAGTTATTAAAGGTTTTATGATTCAGGGCGGCGACCCAAACTCGCGCAATGCACAGCCCGGGCAGCAATTAGGCTCGGGCGGACCTGGTTATACCCTTCCTGCTGAAATTAACCCCGATTTGTTCCACAAAAAAGGTGTTTTATCGGCAGCACGCACCGGCGACCAGGGTAATCCGCAGCGCCGCTCATCGGGTTCGCAGTTTTACTTGGTACAGGGAAAGGTATATACCGAGGCGGAATTGGAGCAAATGTCGCGCAATGGATTTGTATTTAGCGAAACACAAAAGCAAACCTACACTACCATTGGCGGCACCCCGTTTTTAGATGCACAATACACTGTTTTTGGCGAAGTGGTAGAAGGTTTAGATGTAGTGGACAAAATAGCAGCCGTTCCTACCCAACCCGGCGACCGTCCGGTGCAAGATGTTAAAATGAAAATTACCCCTATAAACAGCAAATAAAAAAAGTAACAGTTTACTTCTCTGGTAAAACTAAAAGAGCGGTGGTTTACAATTAGGTAAACCGCCGCTTTTTTAGTTAGGAATTACGACTACCAATTACCAACCTTTCACTCTTCACTTTTAGCTCGTTTCTTCAATCAACGGGTGTAACCCCGGTTTGACGTAGAATGGCACACAAAGTTCGTGTGCTGCCGGCATGAGCTAAAAACCGGCAGCAATTAACACACATATAACACTAATGGAGCTGAATAGCGCCGATTTTTGAAAAATAAAGCCTCAACCGGGTAAATGATTTCGGGATATTGCTTTGATTTTGGATTTCAAGGCTAAACCACTATCGGGCTTGCTATTGTTTTGTATCTGCCCAAACAACGTTTATCCATTTAATCTGCGCTATCTGTGTGCTTTTTTTGGTGAAAACAGGTGGGAATAACTCAATTCATACATCAAACCGTGGCTGCACCCTCTTCAAACAACTTGCTTAAAAAATTGCACAAGTTGTTAATAGCATCTTGTGTAAGCCAGTTATTGGTATTGCGCGGTGCTACATAGTTAGAAATGCTCCGCACCTGGCAAAAGGGTATGTGCTGCATGGCGCAGGTGTAAAAAAAGGCTGCACCCTCCATGCTTTCTACGTCGGGCAAAAAAAGACTGCTGCGCTGAGCAATTGTGTTATTGTTTCCGGCTACCGTATTAACCGTTATACCTTTTACAGTTGCCAATTGGTTTAGGGCGGGCAGTTTCTCTTGTGGGAGCGTCCAGTTATCTAAGATACCATTTTGAAACGGAAAAGCATCGGGATTAAAAAAAGGCATTTTAGAAACAGGTATAAACTGTTGGTTATCCTCAGCGCCTAAATCGGCAATTTGTTCTGAAGTTACCTGAACAACCTGACCCAACGACAAAGATGGATTATATGCCCCGGCAATACCTGCCTGCACTGCCATAACATAAGGGCGTTGCAATAAGGCACAGGTGGTATGGTAGGTAGTGTGCATAATGCCTGCTCCGGTAACAACCACGGTAATTCTAAACCGATTTATTTGCAACCGGTAGGTTACATGTGGTCGTTGTGCCGCCAATGTGGCGTTCCACCGGTTCAAAAACGGTTCTACTTCAGCTACAGTTGCCACAATTAACAATAGGCGCATGCTTATAAAATGGTTTATTTTTTGAAAATGAAAAATACAGCTAAAACAAGAAATACAAATCCTATAAAATGGTTCAGCCGGAAGGCTTCTGTTTTAAACAACAGTACCGAAAAAACGGTAAATACTACTAACGTAATAACCTCCTGTATTACCTTTAACTCTACCAGTGAAAAGGGTCCGCCATTTCCCTGATAGCCTAATCGGTTTGCAGGCACCTGAAAACAGTATTCAAATAATGCAATACCCCAACTGATGAAAATAATACTAAATAACCCTAAGTTTTCAAACCAGCGCATATCTTTAAACTTTAAATGACCATACCAAGCAAAGGTCATAAAGGCATTAGATAAAATGAGCAATAAAATGGTGAATACTGCTTTCATGCGTTGGCAATTTATGTTAAAGTGGTAGGCATATCACAAATCCGCAGTTATTTACTGCATGTGCGTATTACCCAACTTTAGTACAAACTAAACTGCAAAGGTAGGAGAAAAAGATGAAAAATAAGTTTGTGCACCTTGTGATACGTAAAAATTGGGCTATAAATTATGGTACAATGTAAAGGCATCTTCAATATGATAAATCTGCGGAGTGCTGCCCTTTTGTATGGTAATAGAAATGACATCAAACCGCACTCCTAAATCTAACTCATTAATTTCGGTATATAAACCTGCTGCTTTTACCAACATTTTTTGCTTATTTTTATTCACCCGCTGTTCGGGATAGCCAAAATAATTGGTGCTTCGGGTTTTTACTTCGGCAAAAATGAGCAAGTTGTTCTGTTTGGCTATAATATCCACCTCACACTTACCCTGTTGCCAGTTAGTGTGCAATACTTCATATCCTTTTTCGGTAAGGAATCGGGCTGCCACCTGTTCGCCCCATTTTCCTGTTTTGTGATGTTCTGCCATATTGTGTGTATTGACACAAAGATAAGTAAATTGCATACTACCAGAACCCGATTGCTATATTTAAACCCGTTTAGTGTAGAAATACCCCTTTCCTACCAAATTTTGACAGTACAATAAACCCACTGGGTTTAATGTGTTGTACCGGATAATAAATTTTTAAGCGTAAAAGATGGTGAAAGTAACAAAAAAATAGACAAAAAAGCGTACCTTTGCACCCTCAATGGTCAAACTCCATTAAAAAGACTGTTCCTTGAAACCGCAACATGAATACAATAACCGTTTAGAAGACTTTACCATAGAGTTTTTGGGGTTACAGCAAGAACGTTATAGTTTTGCTTACTACCTTAACAACAGTTTCTTAACAGTATTTGATTTCTCGGCTGAGTTGGCGTGCAATGACTTTGACATTCATATTCAACTTGAGTTTACCAAAAAAAGCAACCTGTTTATTTTAGACTTCACCTTTGGAGGGAGTGTTAATGTAGATTGCGACCGATGTTTGGTGCAAGCAAATTTGCCGGTGAAAAACACGTATCAGGTATTTGTTAAAACAATGGGGGCTGCACCTGAACGAGCTTATCAAGATTTGGATATTGTTTACCTTAAACCCGAAGATACCAATATCAACATAGCTCAACTCATTTACGAATTTTTGTCGCTTAGCATTCCGGTTAAACGCATACCCTGCATTACACTTAAAGATAAAACTATTTGCGACCAGGTTGTTTTATCTAAGTGGCAAGAAGTGAACGCAGCCGATACAAGTGCCGGAAATAAAACCTCCGAGCCCGACCCACGTTGGGCTGCACTGCAAAAACTTAAAGACAAGCTAAACAAACCCTAACAACCCGAACGAAACCTAAACCTTGTTTTTTATTTAACTTTAAATAACTGCAATACTGTTAAGCAGTTTGCATTTTTCCTGTCCTTATTACAAACTGAATTGTTCATCAAAAATACTGAAACAAAAGAGTCATGGCACATCCTAAGCGCAGACATTCCAAAACCCGACGCGATAAACGCCGCACCAACTACAAAGCCGAAGTGCCCAATGTGGTAAATTGTGCCAACTGTGGTGCACCCGTTTTGCAACACAGAGTATGTGGCAATTGCGGTTTTTACCGTGGTAAATTAGCCATAGCCAAAGCTGCTGTTACCGCTTAATACTACCTGCTTACAAGGTATCTTAATTAAAAATGCAGACTTGGGCAGCGTTAATGCCCGGGTTTGCATTTTCGGTGTTTCTAATACATATAGATACCTTATTGCCTAAGCTACCCATTTAGCACCCACTTACTGCATTAGCTCTAACCATCATTAATTTAAGGCAAAAACCATGTCTGATATTGTAGCTGCCATAACCGGAGTATGCTCCTATTTGCCCGATTATGTACTTACCAACAAAGAATTAGAAAACTTAGTGGATACCACCGATGAGTGGATATTGGTGCGCACCGGTGTTTCGGAGAGAAGAATTTTGAAAGGAGAAGGTAAAGCTACTTCCGATATGGCTTGCAAAGCAGTAGAGCGGTTACTTGAAAAAACCGGAACCTCTAAAGAAGAGATAGACCTGCTGATATGTGCCACTGTTACGCCCGATATGGTTTTTCCGGCAACGGCAAACATCATTTGCGATAAGGTAGGAATTAAAAATACACCCAGTTTTGATATTGCCGCTGCTTGTACCGGCTTTTTATATGCACTTACCACCGGCGCGCAGTTTATAGCAGCGGGAAGGTATAAAAAGGTAATAGTAGTGGGAGCAGACAAAATGTCCACTATTGTAGATTACGAAGACCGCACTACCTGCGTACTGTTTGGCGATGCAGCAGCAGCAGTACTATTAGAGCCATCTACTGATGGTACAGGAATCATAGACCATATTCTCCGAAGCGACGGCTCCGGTAGAGCCTATCTGCACCAAAAAGCAGGTGGCTCCTTAAAACCTCCCAGCCATGCTACTATTGATGCCCGCGAACACTATGTGTTTCAAGACGGTAAAACGGTTTTTAAATTTGCCGTAACCAATATGGCAGATGTGTCGGCAGAAATTATGGAACGAAACGGATTAAAAGGAGATGATGTGGCCTGGTTGGTTCCGCATCAGGCAAATAAACGCATCATAGATGCTACAGCCCGCCGTATGGGAATAGACGATAGTAAGGTTATGCTTAACATTCATAAATATGGCAACACTACTGCCGCTACCATTCCGCTATGCCTATGGGAATGGGAAAACCAACTTAAAAAAGGCGATAACCTCGTTTTGGCAGCTTTTGGCGGCGGTTTTACTTGGGGCGCTGTTTACCTAAAATGGTCCTACTCACCCAAAACTTAACCTAAAACACAAATTTTTGAACGCTCAAATAGTAAACAAATAATTGTAAAATTTTTCAAAATAATAGTTGTATGGCAACAACAGCAGATTTTAAAAACGGTTTTTGCATGGAAATTGATGACCATCCATGGCAAATTATTGAGTTCTTACACGTAAAACCGGGTAAAGGACCGGCTTTTGTGCGTACCAAACTGCGCAATTTGGCATCGGGCAAAATAGTGGATAAAACTTTCCCATCGGGTCATACGGTTAAAGACATTCGTATTGAGCGCCGTCAATATCAGTTTCTGTATAAAGACGAAGCCGGTTACAATTTTATGAACAACGAAACTTTTGACCAAATTACCTTAGACGAGGTGCTGATTAACAACCCGCAGTTTTTAACCGAAGGTATGCCCGTAGATATTACTTTTCATGCCGACAAAGAAATGCCGCTTGTTTGCGAATTGCCTCCCTTTGTTATTATGGAGGTAACCTACACTGAACCGGCAGTACGTGGCGATACCGCCAACAGTGTGCGTAAACCTGCAACTGTAGAGTGCGGCGCAAGTATTACCGTACCTTCTTTTGTTGAAGCCGGTACCAAAATTAAAATTGATACCCGCACCGGCGAGTACTTGGAAAGAGTAAAATAGGCTTTTTAGCGCTTTTCGAAAAAAAAGCAGGGCGGGCAGTATATTTGTCAAACCTTTGTTGTATTATTCGGCTTTATTAAGAAGCCTTTTAACCGAAGGAAAATATACTGCCCGCTTTTTTATTAACAACCCATCATACCATTGCTCCCCAATTTTTTGTTGCTATTTTTACTTAAAATCAGTTACCACTTTTCACTTTCGGGGTCTGTATATAGGTAACCTCGTGTTTTACCGGCATCTGCCAAACCCATACACTCACAATTTCTTCTTTCGCTACCAAATTCATCGGCAATAGCAATCTTTATTTTGCCCCTTTCAACCACAATTACTTCTTCACTACCCCACAACAGGTTAAAATCCTCGCTTATGGACTTCCAACAAATTAAAGAACTCATTGAATTACTTAACAACAGCGAAATTGGTGAATTTAAACTTCAGCAAAATGATTTATCGCTGAGTATTAAAACCAAGCATTACTACGATACTGCATTGGCAAACAAACTAAACATGCAGGCAGTTAGTTTTGCAACACACCTCCCTCCTACTCCCCTTCACCAGGCGCCGGTAGCGCCCACCATGCAAACGCACATTACTGCACCAAACCCCAATCTGGCTACTAATACCGGCGAAAGTGGCAGTGTTGAAAGCTCAGCAAAGCATATTACTATAAAATCGCCTATGCTGGGCACTTTTTACCGATCCTCTTCGCCCGATAAACCTCCGTATATTAAAGTAGGCGATGAAGTTTCCCCGGGTAAAGTGCTTTGCATTATTGAAGCCATGAAACTATTCAATGAAATTGAATCGGAAATAAGCGGACGCATAATTAAAGTATTAGCAGACGATGCTAGCCCGGTGGAGTATGACCAACCCCTGTTTTTGGTTGAACCCATTTAGATTGTACATTACTACTTTACTACTATTTGCCCATTGCACAACTTGCACTGTTAAAAACCGGCTCATTGACACAATAGTAATAGTAATATTTTGCTCCACAAATTTTATGCAGAGCAAGTGGATACTTTGCACTATCAGCCCTGCAGTCCTACTCAACCAACATCAAATTGCAAATTCGCCCTCAGAGGCAAAACACTTTTCACTCCCCATGTTCAAAAAAATACTAATAGCTAATCGAGGTGAAATAGCCCTTCGTGTAATACGCACTTGCAAAGAAATGGGCATAAAAACGGTGGCAGTTTACTCTACAGCCGACCGCGAGAGCCTGCATGTGCGGTTTGCAGATGAAGCGGTTTGTATAGGTCCGCCACAAAGCGCCAAGTCTTACCTGAACAGGTCACATATTATGGCGGCGGCAGAAATTACCAATGCCGATGCCATACACCCCGGATACGGTTTTTTAGCCGAAAACGCCTCCTTTGCCGAAATTTGTACTGATTACAACATTAAATTTATAGGACCAACGGCAGAAATGATCCGCTTAATGGGCGATAAAATAACTGCTAAAACCACTGTGCGTAATGCCGGCGTTCCGGTAATTCCGGGCTCCGACGGGCTGGTAAACGACCTTCCCGAAGGTAAATCTATTGCCAAAGAAATAGGTTATCCGGTTATACTGAAAGCTACCGCCGGCGGCGGAGGTAAAGGTATGCGCATAGTTTGGAGCGATAAAGATTTTGAACCGAACTGGGAAGCAGCCCGAAAAGAAGCGCTTGCCGCCTTTGGCAACGACGGTATTTATATTGAAAAATTTATTGAAGAGCCCCGACATATCGAAATTCAGGTTGCCGGCGACCAATACGGCAAAGTTTGCCACCTCTCTGAAAGAGATTGCAGTATTCAGCGCCGCCACCAAAAATTGGTAGAAGAAGCCCCCTCCCCTTTTGTGGACGAGAAACTCCGGCAAAAAATGGGTAAAGCCGCCATAAAAGTAGCCGATGCCATTCAGTATGAAGGATTAGGCACCATAGAGTTTTTGGTTGATAAATACAAAAACTTTTATTTTATGGAGATGAATACCCGCATTCAGGTAGAACACCCTGTTACAGAAGAGGTAATGGATTTTGACTTAGTGAAGGAGCAAATTAAAATTGCAGCCGGCGTGCCTATTTCGGGTAGGTCATACATTCCTAATGGTCATGCTATTGAGTGCCGCATAAATGCCGAAGACCCACACAATGGCTTCCGTCCCAGCGCAGGTAAAATAGGCGAGCTGCACACACCAAAGGGTCATGGAGTTAGGGTAGATACGCATATTTATGCCGGTTATACGGTGCCGCCTTATTATGACTCGCTCTTGGCTAAGGTAATTTGCCGAGCCGCTACCCGCGATGAAGCTATTACCAAAATGAGCCGCGCCCTTGATGAGTTCTTTATTACCGGCATTAAAACTACCATTCCTTTTCATCGGCAATTGATGAAAAACCAACAGTTTAGAGAGGGCAATTTTAATACCTCCTTTTTGGAAAGTTTCTCGTTTTAACCACAAACCGGTTAATTGAAATCTAATTTGCGTTTACCCTGCCTCCCTCATTTACATAAGTGATAGAGCAAGAGAACAGGTTATCAGGGGAGTTATAGAGTAACTTAGACTTTGTTGAATAGGAAAAACATAAAAGCCGAAAGTTGTTAGTAACACAACTTTCGGCTTTTTAACCTTAGTAAAAAGGCAAGTTTCAAACAAAATCATTTGAATGACTAAAACGGGCCTTCTTCGCCGCCGCCGTTATCCCTATCATCGGGTTTACCAATTTTCCATGCACGCACTTCGGTGTACCACCTGCCGTTGTACTCGCGGCTTTCAAGGTCAAAGAAAGCAGTTACTTTTTGTCCTTCGGATATGGGGAACTGGCTTACTTTATCGCCCCAAAGCATAATAAGTACCTTTTTAGGGTATTGGCTTTCAGTTTCCAGTACAAACTCTTGCTTGCGCCATGTATTGCCACTTTTGTTAGTACCCTCTTGTAGGGGTAAAATTTGAATTACTCTGCCTGTAATTTCCATGAGTAAAAAGTTATTAGTTCAAAATTGCGTACAAGGTAAGGCATTTTGCATATTTTTTGAAATGCCCATGCAAAAATAGGGGAAAATGGATAAAAATAATTAGGGTCGGATAAAATTTAGTCCAATTGTGCCAATATTCTGCCTTATGAGGGTAAAATCGGCAAGGGTAATGGTGCCGCTGAGGTTACAATCGGCACTTCGGTAGGGGTTAGTGCCAAGCAGTTGGCTCACGTAGTTATTCAGGTCGGCATAAGTAATTACCCCATCGGCATTACAATCGCCGGCTTTAAGGGCATACAAACCACCGCTTACCGGTGCAAGTTGTCCGGTGGTAGCGCCTTGTGCTGTGGCAGATGCCGTAAAGTTAATGGGGTTGGCATTGGGCAGTTGCACAGCAGTAGCGGTTATAGCGCCTAAGTGGTTGCGATGTTTAATACTGAGGTGATAGCTGCTACCGGGTATTACATTGTTGAAACCTACGCCGGCAAAATTATTGTAAGCATCTACTATGCTGCCATTGCTGAGTAAAATTCCGGGTTTGCGCTCCAATATCAACGATTTATTGGCAGCATCGCGCAGCTCCAAAAGTACCCAATCAACGGCATTGGCAGGTATGGTGGCGGGTGTATTATCGTTGGCGCTAAAGTAATTCCACGGGGCTGTATTAAAGGGCTGCGTAGGAGGCAGTTGGCTGTTAGTACTCAGGTTAGTGGTCATAGTGCCGGGCGCAGTAGGGCTGATAGCGCCTTCCAAGAGGGCTGTTGCTTGCACAATGGCAGGCGTATTGTCATTTACGGTAATACTTACGGTAAAGTTGCTTTTAGCGGTAGCGCCCGAAACTAACATGTAATAGCTGCCGGCAGGCAGGCAGGAGGTAAAAGGCGTAGCTATGGAATTGTTGCTAAGGTTGAGGCACTCACTTGCTAATGTGGTAGAGCTTTCTATTACCAAACCGGGGGCGCTGCTGGGATTGCCGTTAATATCGTTAAACAAAATATCGGGACAGGCTACATCGCGAAGCAGCGTTACATTAACGTTACCCGTTCCGCCCCAGCTTAGCAATCGGGCTTCTATCTGGTTACAGGTGTAGGGTAATTCTAAACGATAAAAAGCGGCGGTGCCGGTATATTGGGCAGGGGTAATACTGCAAGGTGTGGTGGCAGGTGTGTAGTAACCACTGTTTTGGGCAGAATTGCACAAACAATTACTTACCGATTGTGTTTGAGACAGTCCGCTGTTGGGGAAGGTAACAACGGTAGGATCGCCACAGGAAAAACCGCTTCGGTAGGTACTTACTTCAAAACAAACGGTACCGGGCACGTTGTTAAAGGTTTCTATTTGCATCCAGTACTGCACACCATTTACAGTGGCATTACTGGCACCGGTTGATGTAATAAGTAAATCCCGTATTTGAGCATTAGTGGGTACAGATCCGGCCGGTAGTACCAACTGGGCATCATAGTTGGTATCTTCGCTATCGGTGCAAACTACGTTTTGAACCAAAAAAGGATCGGTTTGACCCAAAGCCGGTTGAGTACAATTAATACTAAGGGTAATTGGTAAAAGCCCAAAACTAATGCTGCCCTGCACTTCCATGTGGAGGGCAAAAGTAGGGTTGTTATTAGGGTAATTGCCCGGGTAACCTTTCCATGCTATTACCAATGAACCATCGTAGTTAGGGATATTGGTATAGGGGTTGGCAAAAGTGAGCCAAATATCGTTTGTAAGCACGCCGGAGCCGCAGGGGGGCAGGGGTGTTCCGCCGGTGGCAGTGGTCATGTCTATGCAAACCTTTTGGCATTGGTTTATAGCCGGGCTGAGGTTGTAGGCTGAGGTACACACATCGGGTGTGGTGGGTGTAAGGGTGCCATAGGTGCCGCACTGTGCTGTTGCATTGGGCAAAAATGTGTTGCTCAACAACAAGGTGATGACCAAAAGACTAATTGCCCGATAAACGGCAGGAAAAAGTAAGAATTTTTTCATACGCTTTTTTGGGGGTTAAAGATACAGTTTTGTCAGGAAAATTTGGATAAACACGCCCAAGTCCATAATTTGTTTTATTTCGTTTCACCATTCCCACCCAAAAACCCACCTCGTTTGCAAAAAAATAGCTTACATTTGCCCTTAAAGTGTGTAGAGCAGTATGAAATTTTGCCTTCGGGTATTTTGCTGGCTTGTTCTGTATATTACTTACATACAAGGACAAAACAAATTTACGGAAACCCTGTCTATTGAAAACGGGCTTTCTCAAGGCATGATATTTGACCTGCTCCAAACCTCCGATGGTTTTTTGTGGGTAGCTACCAAACACGGATTGAACCGATACGATGGGTACAATTTTAAAATTTTTACGCACAACCCCCTCAATCCCTACTCAATTGCAGAAAATACAGCAACCGCATTGTTTGAAGACAGCCGAGGCTGGTTGTGGGTAGGCACCGAAAATAACGGAATTGACCTGTATAACCCCTTACTTGGACAGTTTTACCACATACCCATTAAATCTATCCTTCAAACCAATGGCAGTACTTTTGAGGTAGTCAAGATAGTAGAAGACCCCGATGGCTCTATTTGGTTTTACCAACCCAACAACAATGTTTTTAAAATAACCATACCTCATGCGTGGAAAAAAGCGCTACCCAACCAGCCCAATTTAGGAGCTCTTGTGCAGATAACCCACTACAAAGCAGAGCATTTTATTAAAGCTGAAGCAAATAAGGTGGTTGCTATTTTTGATTTAGTGGTTCAGCCCAATGGCGAGATGTGGGCAATGAGCAGCCGCAGAGCATATCTTTTATTGCCCGGCAAAGAAGGCGCAATTAGTCCTATTGACCCTCAAAGAGTAACAAGCCTTACCTCAAACCGCTCTTTTTGGGGGTCAGTTGCTACGGGGTTGTGTTTTTACCAAAACGGCAACCCTGTTGCTCCGGTTTTACCGGCAACTTTAATACCGGAAAAATCTTTAGTAAAACGCACAACAGATAACAGCGGGTACTGGTTAGCCATCAACAACAAACTATGGTTGATAAAGCATAACGAGCTTCCCGATTTTTCTAAACCCGATTGGGAAACAGACGCCCTTATCTCTGCTATTACCACCGACCGCAATAACAATATATGGATTGGCACTCGCGGGTACGGTTTGCGAAAAATTAACCCCCGCCGACAACTATTTCACGCCGGCGCTGAAGGCAACAGCATTTGGGGGCTATGGCGCGATGCCCAAAACAATTACTACTGCAAGGTTATTAATGCCCTTTATGCCTACAACCCCCAAACCGATAAACTACATAATCAGCGCGCTTTTGGCGGCATACCCAAACGGGTTTTAGATATGTGCATAGACCCCACATCGGGCAATTACTGGCTGCTGGGAAGAGGCGATGACAACAATACTGCCGAAATCAGACGCTACAACCCCCACACCGGCGAGTCAGTGGGTTATCCCTTCCCTTTTGATTCTTTGTTAAGTGCATCGGGCAGTAAAACATGGGCACAATGGTTTTTGCCATTTCCTCATGCACGCATCTATCAAGCCCCCAATAACAACCTTTGGGTGGTGGGGTTAAACTGCCGTTTAATACGATTTGTACCACAAACTGCACACTTTGAACAATTCTCCTACGCATCGGTTTTTGGCGATAAAGCCACTTCTGTTCAGCCCTATGCCCTCACACAAGATGGCAACGGCAACCTTTGGATTGGTACGCAACAAGGATTGGTAAAATGCGCCCCACAGCAAAACACGTTTACCTTTGAACGCATACCTGCCGGCATGGGCAGCCTTAACAATAACGCCATTGCATGCCTGCTGCCGCACCCCGCCAACCCCAAACAGGGGCTTTGGATTGGCACTAAGGGCGGTGGTATTAACTTTTTAGATTTTATTTCGGGCAAAGTACACTACATAACCACACAAGATGGATTGCCCGATGATGTGGTGTATGGCATTTTGCCCGGCAAGGAAAATGAACTGTGGTGCAGCACCAACAGAGGGCTGGCAAAATTAGCCATTACCCAAAATGCGCAAGTGCAAAGCATAGCATCGTTTACCGCCTCGCAGGGGTTGCAGGATAACGAGTTTAATACCAATGCTTTTTTTAGAGCTAACGACGGCGAACTGCTTTTTGGCGGCGTAAACGGTTTAAACCGCTTTTATCCCGATGACGTTTTGCCCGATACCCTGCCACCCCCTGTGTATTTGGTTGGACTGCATATTAACCACCAACCTGTTAGCCTAAACAACCCCAAAAGCCCGCTAACCAAGCCGTTAGTTTATATAAACCAATTACAGCTTACCTATAACCAAAACAACCTTTCTTTTGAATTTGCCACCCTCGATTTTACCGACCCCGCCAAAAACCGCTACCGATACCGGCTGGTTGGCGCTGACCATGATTGGGTGGAAGCAGGCACCAATCGGTTTGCCCGATTTACCCACCTCCACCCGGGGCGTTATACCCTGCTCGCACAGGGTAATAATGGCGAGGGCAACTGGCAGTCTATTGCACAGCCTATCCAAATTATCATTGCCCCACCCTGGTGGCTTTCTACTCCTATGTATGTGCTGTATGCTTTATTGGCGCTAACAGCAGTTTGGCAGACATACCGCTTTCAGATACGAAGATATAAACTGCGCGAACAATTGGCTTTTGAACAACGCGAAACAGAAAGGGTAAAAGCGCTTGAACAAATGAAAACCAATTTTTTCAGCAATGTAACCCATGAGTTTAGAACACCGCTTACCTTAATGCAAGAACCGCTGCGCCAATTGCTCGTAAACCCAAACGACCCAAATTTGACCGAAAAAATACGCCTTGCCGAAAAAAACAGCCGGCAACTGCTGGTTTTGGTTAATCAACTGCTGGATATGGCTAAATTAGAAAGCGGCAGTATGACCTTAGACCTCAGAAATGCCGATTTTACCCAAACTGCGTACAGCATTTTTGAACAGTTTTTGCCGCTTGCCCATAAACAGCAAATTCACCTTAGTTTTGACGCTGCGCCAAACATACCATCTTTTTATTTTGACCCCGCCAAATTGGAACTTATACTAAACAACTTGCTTTCTAATGCTATTAAATTTACCCCGCCAAACGGCAAAGTAACGCTTGCTTGCCAACTTAGCGCCAATGCCAACCGGCAGCCTTGCGTTCAGGTTAGTGTAAATGACACCGGTATAGGTATAGATAACGAAGCATTGAACAAAGTTTTTGACCGGTTTTATCAGGTAAACAACCCCGCCAACCCTACCCATGTTGGCACAGGCATAGGGCTGGCGCTAACCAAAGAATTAGTAGAACTTTTGGGTGGCAATATAACCGTTACAAGTAAGCCGCAGCAAGGCTCTCAATTTGTTTTTACCCTGCCAATAGTGCAAAATGCCCCCGCAATAACAGTGCAGGCTAATAACCTAAACACTGGCAATGAGTTTACCCAAGCAGCTATAGAAAATACAGAAATTTCCTTTAAAACAACTGATGCCAATATCAACGGAGAGCTGCCCTTAGCGCTTGTAATAGAAGATAACCCCGAGCTGCGCTCCTTTATTAAACACTCCATAGGAGCGGGCTGGCAGGTAACCGAAGCCGCTAATGGCGAAGAAGGCATTCTGAAAGCCCTTGAACTGCTGCCCGATATCATTGTTTCAGACCTGATGATGCCACATAAAGACGGGTTTGCCGTTTGCACCGAACTTAAAAATAACGAACTTACTGCTCATGTGCCCATCATATTGCTTACTGCCAAAACTGCCGTAGAGTCCAAAATTCAAGGACTGCGAACCGGCGCCGATGATTACCTTACCAAACCTTTTAATACCGATGAATTGGTGGCACGCATGTCCAATTTGGTTGAACAACGCCGCCGTTTGCGCCAAAAGTTTGCCCAAGAAACGCAGGTTACTGCCCTCGCACTACCCGATACACTAACCGAAACGGCTCCTTTACTCACCGAACCCGACCGCGAATTTTTGCGCCGCTTTACCCAATTAGTGGAACAAAATTTAAACAACGACAGCCTTACAGTAGAAGACTTAGCTAAACAGATGTTTGTGAGCAGGGTGCAATTGCACCGCAAATTGAAAGCCCTAACCGACCAAAGTGTTACCGATTTTGTGCGCAATTACCGATTGGAAAAAGCTATGACTATGCTCCAAAATAAAGAAGGATTGGTTTACCAAATTGCTGAAAATGTGGGTTTTGGCAATGAAAAATACTTTTCCCGCGCATTTAAAGAAAAATACGGCATTTCGCCCGGGCAAGTGCAATAAGAAGGCTTGGCGGCTGCTAAATGCCTGCTTTACAGTGGAACAAGCCCCATAAACAACAATTTGAACCCAAAAGTGGCTATTTGCTTGCAGCTTAAAACAATGGCGCTGCTGATTTGCACACATGTATTAGGCATCAAAAAATTAACCGATAAAAAATCCCTACTAAAACGCCCATGCTTGTTTAGGTATCAGTCATCTTGCCTTCCAGAAAGAGCAAGCAAGCGCAACCTTACCAGCAATGAGGCTAACCAAACACCCAGCAGTGTCCAGCCTAAAATGGCAGGGTAAAACACCAATCGCATCCAGTGGTCAAGGTCGTACTGCCCAAAAGCGGGGTTTCCGTCGGCGCCCGGGTGGAGCGAGTTGGCAAGTCGGGGTAAAATACCTATCAGCACAATAAACACAAAAAATGCTACTACGTTGTAAACTGCCGAAACAAGGGCGCGCTTATCGTCATCATCTATGGCGCTGCGCAAAATAAAATAAGCCAAATACATGAGTAACCCCACTGCTGAGGCAAGTTGTTTGGGGTCGTTGCTCCAGTATTCGCCCCAGGTAAATTTAGCCCAAACCATACCGGTAACCAACCCCAGCACACCAAACCAAAGCGCCACCTCTACTCCGGCAGAAGCTACTACATCGTGCTGTAGGTTGTAGCCGCGCAAGTACTTAATGCTGTAAACCAACGACATTAACAGCAGCAGTATCATGCCAAACCACATAGGCACATGGAAGTATAAATTGCGAATGGTTTCGTTTAAAATGGGCAAACGCGGCGCCGGCAGCAGCATACCGCCAATTATGGTAAACAGTAATAAAGCTACCGACAAGTATTTCCACCAGTTTTTATGCAGGAGCGTATTCATGTTGGGGGTAAGTGGTAATGGGGTGAACTAAAAATTGGGTTTAGATGCGGTAAACATGCTTTTATGGCATTTTGTGTAGTTGTTTGTATTTTTACAAACAGATTTAAACTGCTTTTACTCTTTCCATAAATAAGGAAACAGCAAAAAAGCCAATGCAGCTAAAACAGCATCTATGGCAACAAGGTTTTGAATATCTCTGAACGTATTGGGCGTTTGTATGCCGGCGGCGGCATTTTTGGAAAGCACTATCAGCAAACCCAGCATGGGTATTATAACCGGAAAACTCAAAATAGGCATTAGTGTAGCATTTCGGTTGCCGGTTTTGGCGGCTATGGCAGCTATGAGGGTAAAACAACACCCAAAACCCACTACACCCAGTACAACAGCGGTTAAAAATAAACCTATATTTTGCACCGGATTACCTAAAAGCAAACTATATATACCCAGCGTAAGTATAGCCAATACCAAGAGTAAACCAACATTGTAAATCATTTTTGACAATATAACCGCCTGCGGACTCACCACTGTGTAGTAATACAGCAACCTACCCGAGCCCTCTTGCACAAAACTCTTGGTAGTTGCATTTACTGAAGCAAACAGCATAATTAACCAAAAAACTGCTACCCAAGCTATGGCATCTATTTCTATAAATGCCATGTACGCCACCATAACCGATGAGCATACATACAATAATATACTGCTAATGGCATAACCCTGTCGCCAGTCGAGCAGCAGGTCTTTTTGCAACAAGTACAAAGTTTGGGCTATAATACCATTCATGGCGCAAAGTTAGAACGCTATAGTTAATTTTAGGTAAAAAACTACTTTACCTCAGCAGATTTAGCTTATTTTGCATCAACTAATTGTTCCTTTATGTTAAGCAATATAGATTTGGCTGCCATACTGTTTTTAGATATCGAAACAGCGCCCTTAGCTCCTATTTTTACCGATCTTGCCGAAGAAACACAAACGCTGTGGCAATACCGTACCAACCGATTTAAACAAACTACCGATGAAGAAATTTCGGACGAAGAATATTACTTCAAAAAATCGGGCGTTTATGCCGAGTTTGGAAAAATCATCTGCGTTTCGGCAGGCATTTACAGGTATGGTAAATTGCCCGATGACCCGCCCACCTTCCGTATCAAATCGTTTTATGGGCATGATGAGAAAGCCCTTCTGGAAAATTTCCTCGCCATGCTGAAAACCTATTTTGACCCCGACCGCTTTTACCTCTGCGGGCACAATATCCGTGAGTTTGACGTGCCGTTTATTTGCCGCCGCGCTATCATAAACAGCATTCCTCTACCCACCATTTTAGATGTTAATGCCCTAAAACCTTGGGAACTCCGGTTTTTAGATACCATGCAGCTTTGGAAATTTGGCGATTACAAAAATTTTACCTCCCTCCACCTGCTTACCCACCTGCTGGGTATTCCCTCGCCCAAAAAAGACATGGAGGGCAGCGAGGTGGCACAGGTGTACTGGCATCAGGAAAACGGTTTAGAACGCATCAAAACCTATTGCGAGCAAGATGTGCTGGCAGTGGCACAGGTAATTCTTCGGTTTAAAGGCATGAACTATTTGCAACCCGAACAGGTAATAACGGTGGCAGATTAAAAAAACACCCCCCATGCCGTACTTATTGCGGTTATTAGTTGTTTACCTACAACATTTTACCGCATACCCCTACAACCTAATTTACCCTACATGACATGCCGCTAAAAATTATAGACCGCTACATTATCAGCAAATTTTTAGGCGCTTTTGTTTTTACCATCTTACTGTTTGCCGCCGTAGCCGTTTCTATCGACATATCAGAAAGAATAGATGACTTTTTGGAGCACAGCGCGCCTGTTTCTGAAATCCTGAGTAAATACTACCTCAATTTTGTTCCGTACATCATATTCTTTTTAAGTCCGTTATTTATTTTTATTGCAGCCATTTTTTTTACCTCCCGCCTTGCTACCCGCTCCGAAATAATAGCCATGCTTGCCGGCGGGATAAGTTTTTACCGTTTGCTGCTGGTACCCTATTTTATTTCGGCTGTTATTTTGGTGGCGGTACAGTTATATGCCAACCACTATTTTGTGCCCAATGCCAATAAAATCCGGTTCGATTTTGAAGACAAGTACGTTAAAAAGAAAACTGGCGCTACCAACCGAAACGTACACATGCAAATAGCTCCCGATACCTATATATATACCGAAACTTTTAGCGCCCGCGATACCGCCGGCAGAAATTTTACCCTCGAAAAAATTATCAATAAACAAATAGCCTACAAACTCCGCGCCCAATCTCTTAACTGGATAGACAGCACTAAACAGTGGAGGCTGCAAAACTACGTTGCCCATTCTTTTAACGACCTCAAAGAAACCATTCGTGCCGGAGAAATTATGGATACCGCTTTTAACCTTAAACCTTCCGATTTTCAGAAAAAGGTGAACCTAAAGGAAGCCATGACTACCCCTGAACTGAAACTGTTTATAGAAGAAGAAAAGGTAAAAGGCGCACCCTATATAGAGTTTTATCAGGTAGAGCAGCACAGGCGTACCGCCGTACCTTTTGCCACCTTTATCCTCACCATCATCGGTTTTTCTATTGCCGCACGCAAGGTGCGAGGCGGTATTGGGTTACACCTTTTTGTAGGCATAGCCATTAGCAGCGCTTATATTTTGCTCCTTCAATTTGCCACTACTTTTGCCACCAATGGAAACTTGTCGCCACTACTCAGCGTTTGGTTGCCCAATGCACTGTTTGCGGTAATCAGTTTAATACTAATGTATAAAGCGCCAAAATAACCCATATGGTAATCCCTTAACAGCATACGTCCACCCATAACATGGGGTAAATTACTTTTTTGAGCAAAAAAAACACATCGGGCAAACTATTTTTCCGTTTTTTTCGTCATAGAACCATACCTGTTTTAACGCAAAATAACCTTTTACCCCTTATCAGACAAAAACTATTTTGTACCTTTGCCGCTAAACAACCTGTATCGGGCATTAGTAAAAATTAGTTTCACTTTCTACAAACGCTCGTTCATCACTCATCAGCATTGAACTTTTTACTATGATAAGTTTTACCCGACTTCTTTTAGCCTTTTGTTTAACCATTTTTGTTGCTCATAGCGGAAACAGCCTACACGCCCAAGTACCCGACGAAGCGCCAAGTTGTTTTATAGATTTAGGCGATATCGTTTTTCCGTTTACCACCATTTGCGCCAATGAACCTTTTAATGTACCTTGTGTTGATTTTCAAACTACCGAGCCCGGTCCTGCCGGCGTTATGTGGGTTGTTTACAGCGCTCAGCCGGTTAATACAAATCCGCTATCAGATCCCGGCGCATTACTCTACAATGCCATTTTATCTGACCAAAACGGCAATCCTGTTTACGGTTGCTCACAATCGGCTTTGTTTGAAAACCTCAATATCTTAACACCCGGTATGAGCCAAGTTTGTGTTTATTTAGTGCCGGTTATTAATAGCGATACCACTGATACCGCGCCCGGCGCTTGCAGCGGCGTAGTACCCGGTTTTAACTACCCGTTCATTTGCTTTTTAAACCCCGAAGAAAACCCTGAAATATGCGATAGCAACTGCGGTGGCGTAACCGAAGATAACGACAACTGCCCCGATGCCACTTCTTTTGTAATTGCCCCTGCCACTTATGGCGTTTACTCCAATGTGTGCAGCACCAGCATAGATGACCCCACCGGCGCACCCAATTCCTGTTTTGGCAGCGACCCCTACCAAGCCACCGTTTGGTTTACCTTTACCGGCAACGGCGGCACCTATACCATTAGCACCATTAACTGCCCGGGTTCTGCCAACCCTCAAATAGCCGATTCGCAAATGGCTATTTATACCGGCAATTGCGGCGCTCTCACCCTTGCCTCCTGCAATGATGACCAAGGCTCTAACCTGCTCGCTTCTATCAATAATTTTGCCACCGTAGCCGGTCAGGTTTATTATATTTTGGTGGACGGCTACGAAGATGCACGCGGCGAGTTTTGCCTGCAAGCCATTGAAATAGTGGCTCCGCCCGTTTGCGATGCCGATTACGGCGCCGTTTCGCCGGCTTCACCCGCCGCCATTTGCCAAACCGAAGGCATTACCTTTACCGCTACCGGCGCCGCTTCGGGGGGTTATACATCTTACTTTGTGGTGGTAAACACTGCTACCGGCAGCATTGTTATCAGCAATGCCGCCACTACTTTTACCCTTTTGGGCAGCGCAGTTGGGGCAGGTAATTTTACCGTTCATGCCCTCAGCATCAGCAATGATGACCTAAGCGCTATTACACCCTTTCCCGCTACGGCAGCCGCCCTTGCCGCTGCCTTAGCCAACCCCGATGTATGCGCCGATTTTGATGCCGCCGGCATAGCCGTAGCCGTTACTGCCACGCCAAACGCCACCGCCCTAAGCAATAGCCCCTTGTGCGAGGGCGAACCTATTCAGCTTTTTGGCAGCACCTCCACACCCGGCTCCGCCACTTATAGCTGGACAGGTCCCGGCGGGTTTACCGCCTCTGTTCAAAACCCTCAAATAGATAATGCCACTACTGCCCAAGGCGGCACCTACATTTTAACCGTTACCATAAACGGCTGTCAATCAGCGCCGGTATTGGTATCGGTTTTAGTAAACCCCACACCCGCTGTAACCGCCGGCTCTAACAGCCCCGTTTGCGAGAACCAACCCCTTAACCTGAGCGCCACCACATCGGCAACAGGCACGGTTACCTACCTTTGGAACGGACCGGGTGGTTATACCGCCTTTACCCAAAACCCGGTTATCAATCCGGCCACCATAGCCAATAGCGGCACATACAGCGTAACGGCAATTGCCAACGGCTGCTCTTCGGCAGCGGCAGAGGTAGCAGTGGTGGTAAACGAACAACCCAGCTTGCTCTTAGAGGCATCAGACAGTACACCCTGCACAGGTACTTGTTTTACCCTAAGTGCGGTAAACGTATCGGGTGGAGCTATAACATGGGTAGGTCCCAATGGTTTCACTTCTAACAATACCGTAATAGAATTTTGCGATGCAGAAGCCGCCATATCGGGCTTGTATTGCGCATCGGTACTGCTCAATGGCTGCGAATCGGGATTAGCTTGTATAGATATAACCGTTCTTTTGCCCGATGACCCTGCCTGTGCCGAGCTTTGCCTTGCAAGTGGCGGTTTGGTAACAACAGACGATAACACCATTTGCCCCGATGAAACTTTGGTAACCCAAGCCGTAGGCACAACCGGCGGCGCTTACCAAACCTACTACCTGCTTGCCGATAGTTTTGGCGCTATCCTTGCCAACCAAACATCGGGCAGTTTTAGCGGTTTGGCATCGGGCACATATTGGGTGTATGCCCTCAATTTTGCCACAGCCGATGCCGGTTTGGTTGATACTTTCCTTGCAGGCGGCACCGATATAAGCTCGCTGCAAAATGCTATCAATAACCCCGATTTTTGCGCAGCCCTTTCCGGCGCTTTGAATATATTAGTACTTGCCGAAACCTCCGTAGGTTGTTTTAACTGCCAAGCCGATGGCGGCGCCGTTACCTACACCGGCGCTGAGGTACAAGTTTGCCAAAACGCCATAACCGCTCCGTTTGTTTTTACCGCCAATAATACCAATGCCGGCTACCTTACCTACTTAGTGGTTACCGATGCCACCACCACCCAAATTATAGCTTACACCTCCCAAAACACCATAGATTGGGCGGTATTAGGCTTATCGGCAGGCAGCTACACGGTTTATGCCATTAATATAGCCGATGCTTTCCAAGCCGATATTGAAACAGCCCTCACATCGGGTTTAACTTGGGCAGATTTTTTAACAGCCATTGGTGGTAGTGGTTATTGTTTTGACGTTTCAGACGGAACAACCCAGTTTATTGTGATAGCTGCCGATGTATCGCCCTGTGCCGAAACTTGTTTTGCCAATTTTGGCACAGTAATTCCGCCCACCGATACCGATTTATGCCCCGATGAAACGGCACAAGCCGCCACTTTGGTAGGCGCTGCCACATCGGGCTATACTACGGCTTATCTTGTTACCACGCCCAATGGTGGTTCATTAACCGTAGTTGGGTTATATACCACCTCTGAGTTTACCTGTCCCGATGCCGGAACATACTTTATACATGCCCTAAACTACGCCAATATAGATGCGGTAGCCGCACAAAGCGCGGTAGTGCCAAATGCTGATGTTTCTTCAACGTTGATTAACCTTGCTGCCGCCAATGTTTGTTATGAGTTAGACCTAAACGGTTATGCACTTAACTGCCTGCCTGCCAACAATTTGGCTTGCCTGCCGCCTTTGGCAGTGATTAACGTTGTAGAAACCCCTGCACCCGATGGCTTAACCTACACCGTTTCGTTTACTGTAACGGGCGGGTCGGGTGTTTACATCATTAATGGCAATCCATCGGGCAGTAATTTTGTAAGCGGCAGTATTCCGTGTGGCATTGCCTACAACTTTGAAATTACCGATGATGTAGCATCGGGCGTTTTAATAGTAAGTGGCGTTTCGCCCTGCGTATGCCCCACCAACCCGGGCAATATGCCCAACTTTACCTCAGCCGCGCCGGTTTGCTGGGGAGGTTCTATAACGCTAACCAGCCTTAACCCTGTATTTATTCCGGGCGATGTGCTGCTGTATGTGCTGCACAATGGTACGGCATCAACAGTAGGAACTATTTTAGCAACCAGCCCAACCGGTAGCTTCAACTTTACCAGCAGCCCGCTGCTTACCACCAATACTACCTACTATATTACCCCCATTGCCGGACCAACTGATGCTAACGGCGACCTTATTTTTGCCGACCCCTGCACCCGCACCGGCACCGGAGCCCCGATTGTTTTTCTTGAACCCATTTCCTTTACCATTAACGAAAACTGCGATTGGATGACCGGCGATTATACCGTAGTGCTGTTTCCGGCCGGTGGCTTGCCCCAGTTTGACAGTAGCCAAACCTATCAGGTTACCGGCGATGCTGCGGTAAACATAGCTTATGGGCAAAGTATTACCCGCGTTTTTCCGCAAGGCGAAACCACTATTTACAGTTTTACCATTTCTGATAACACCTGTACCGATGTGGTAACGGCTACCGAGCCTTTTGTTTGTATTAAAACCCCTATTCAACTGCTTACCTTTAAAGGCGAAGTGCAACAACGCGGCAACTTGCTCCAATGGACTACTGCCACCGAAACCGATAACGACTTTTTTGCCCTTGAACGTTCAATAGATGCGGTTCATTTTTCCCGAATTGCTGTTATTGACGGGGCAGGCACAAGCATAACGACCAAAAAATACGATTATTTAGACAAAGAAAGTCCGGCTGGTACTGTTTACTACCGCTTAGTACAGGTGGACTTTAATGGCAGTACCACTACTTCGCAGGTTATTTCGCTCAAGCGCCCCGAATCAACGTTTGGATTCAATGCCATTTACCCGGTTCCTGCCGAGCGTTTTGTGGAAATAGCTTTCAGCGCCGAAACCGATGCGCCGGTTTCAATAGAAGTATATGATTTGGTGGGTAAATTGGTGTCATCGGTAGGGGTTTTTGCCCAAAGCGGCAACAACGTGTATGTGTTGCCTGTTGCCGAGCTGCCTGCCGGTATGTACCTGCTTTCTATCAATAACGGTAATAAGGTAATCAGCAACCGGTTTGTGAAAAAGTAGGAAGCGGTATAGGTTTGGGTTAGCCCCGCATAAGCGAAAAGTATTTTAATAAAAGGCATTTTACCCTACAAAAAATTGGGTAAAATGCCTACCTTCGCTCAATTTCTTTACCTAAACACAACTTCATCACATGAAACAACATTTTTTGAACCGGCTTATGCTGCTGCCGTTGCTGCTGCTGCTTACCTTTTTTGCTAATTGTAACAAAGAGGAAGATACCAAAGTGCATCACTTTTCGCCCTCTGCCGATGTGCAATCCAAATTACAGGAAACACTGATTACCATGAATGATGGCGATATTATTCACCTGAGCGCAGGCACATACAATTTTACCGCCACCCTATCAGTAGATGACAAAAAAAACTACACCATTATGGGCGATGGCATGAACAATACCATTCTATCCTTTGCCGGACAAGTTAGTGGTTCAGAGGGTCTGAAAATTTCTAATGGCAGTAATGTATTGCTGCACAATTTTACTGTGGAAGATACCAAAGGCGATGGTATTAAGGTAAAAGATACCGAAGGGCTTACCTTTATGAACGTAGGCGCACAGTGGAGCGGCGAAGCCGATGAGAGCAACGGGGCTTACGGCTTGTACCCCGTTACCTGCAAACATATTCTTATTGACGGCTGCTATGTAAAAGGTGCATCAGATGCCGGTATTTATGTAGGACAAAGTGAATACATTATTGTTAAAAACAGTACCGTTGAGTACAACGTAGCAGGTATTGAAATAGAAAACTGCAATTATGCCGATGTATTTAACAACCTTGCCAAAAACAATACCGGCGGTATTTTAGTGTTTGATATGCCCGGTCTTACCCTTAAAAATGGCAGACAATGCCGGGTATATAATAACCAAGTTCAGGACAACAACTACCGCAATTTTGCTCCGGCAGGTAACGTAGTGGGTAATGTGCCCCCGGGAACGGGTATTATGATTATGACCAGCAAAGAAGTGGAGGTATTTAACAATACTATTACCAACAATAATGTGCTGGGCTTGGGTATTGTGAGCTACGAGGTTTTGGCATATTTTGACTCTAACCTTAGCTATGACGACCCTGCTTACGTGCCCTATGTAGAAGGCATTTACATACACGACAATACCTTTAGCCGAACACCGGTTTACCCCCAAAACCTTAACAATATAGGAACCATATTAACCATTCAGTACCCCAACGGCGATATACCCGACATTATTTACGATGGCATAGAAAACCCTAATGCCACCGGTGCCGATAGTGAGCGCATTTGTATTATGAACAACACAGGAGCAACTTTTGTGGATATAGATGCCGAGAACTTTTTTGCCGGTAAAAGTACCGATATTACCCCATTCCTTTGTACACACAACCCACTTCCGGCAGTTAGTGTAAATGCACCCTTGCCGTAAAAATGCACTGCTTTATTGAGTATAAAAAACAAAAAACTCGCCGGAGGTTACTGCCGGCGAGTTTTTTGTTTTGGCACGTGGCGCTAATGGGTGGTAATGAGTTTACCTTGCCAAAGTTGGTGTTGGTTTTGCAGTTGAATAAGGTAAACGCCTTGCTGCAATTGGGGCAGGTGCAGCGGCAAGGAAGTTTGCAATTGTTGCGAAGCTATGGAGCGTTCAAAAACAAGTTTACCCGATACGTTAAAGATGCTTAGCCGGCAAGGTTCGCCAGATGCTGTTAAATTCAGCGCTTCTATGGTAAAGTTGCCGCCGGTAGTAGGATTGGGGTAGATGTGTAAACTATTGGCGGCAGCGTGGGGTAAATCGGGCATAAAATGGGTAGTGGCAATTGAATTGGGCACATTGCCAAACGCATCGGTTTTGAGTAAATACAAATCGTTGGTAGTACCCTTGGTTTGAATGCCGCCAAAGAGGGTAAATCCCCCATCGGGATTTTGAATGGCATCGTATAGTACTGTTCCGGTTCCTACATTATTGCCGTACAGTTTACTCCACTGCGTATTGCCGTATAAATTGGTGCGAAGCAAATAGCCCTGCCGGTTTAGCGGGTCGGCGCTTAGTTCTACATTGCCCAAAAAGGCAAAAGTGCCTTCGTAGGTTTGGAGGGCTTTGTAGTTGCCAAAATTATTGCCGGGTATGTTAATGGTTTTTTCCCAAGCCAACCCTCCGCCGGCGGTTAAATTGAGTAAATACATTTTGTATTGCAGTGAATCGGGTTGTAAAATAGTACCTACACCCATAAACGCGCCGGTATTGGTTTCTACCACATCAAACATGCGCGACCATTGGCTGCCACTGCCCCCCAAATATTCCCAAGCTATTTGCCCGTTATTGTGCAGTTTTACTATGTAGGCTTTGTTGTCAGAACCAAAGGCGGGGTTTCGGGTTCTTCCGGCAAAAACATAACCACCATCTGCCGTGGGGCGAATGCGGTAAGCAATGGCAGAAAGATAACCGTATAAATTGCTCCATGTAATGTTACCGTCTGATTGCAGTTTAGCTACATAAATAAGCGAGCCTGCACCTAAGGTATCCAATACAGAACCTACCAGTATATAACCGCCATCGGGAGTGGAGTTGATGCTCCAAGCGCGGTTAGAAGCGGCTATACCCAATGTTTTATCCCATAATTTATTGCCGTTTGCATCGGTTTTGAGTAGGTAAATATCGTTTTTGCTGTTGCTGTTGGTGGTAAAACCGGCTATAACCCAGCCACCGTCTTGTGCCGGGGCTATACCCCACCCCACCTCAGTATTACCCAGGTAGTCGTAGTATTTTTGCCATACTATATTGCCGGTTGAAGCATTTGCTTTGCACAAAAGCACATCTTCTAAACCGTTGGCGGCATAGCTGTTGGTTTGACCGGTGAGCATTAGGGTATTATCGGTTGGGCTTAGTGTAAGGGCGTACCCCCATTCATTATTGAGGTTATCGGGTTCGCCATAGGTTTTAACCCATTGCATATTGCCTGCGGGCGTGGTTTCAAAAAGCAAGGCATCAAACCCCGGTGCGGTAATGCCGGAGGTAAAACCGGTAAGGCAGATATTGCCGGCGCTGTTGATTGCCATACAACTGATGTTGGAAACAGGCATTATGCCAAAGGTGTAGGTCTGCTCTTGGAGCCAGTCACCTTGTTCACTGAGCTGCCACGAAAAAGCCTGATTACCCGCAACATTACCATAACAACCTGCAAGCATAAAAGACCCATTGGGCAATTGTAGGAGGTGGTTAGGTATGGCTTGCACGGTGCCATAGTTAGCGCTTAAAGGGGGGTTTAGGTTATACACTTTAGTCCAAACCGGATTACCGCTTTCGAGGGTTTTGTGTGCAATTATTTTAAAGTAGCCATCGGTATGGGTAAAACCGATGCCCAAATAACCGCCCTCTGCAAGCGGAATAGCGTATTTGCCAATAACTAAATTGGTGAAGAAACTGTTAGGTGCATCGGCAATTTTTTGTATCCACTGGGTTGTGCCATCGGGGTAAGTTTTTATCATCATGAGTACTGTTCCGCCTACGTTATCGGTGGCGGTGCCACATAACAGGTATCCTCCATCGGGAGTGGCTTGTAGTGATTGTGCGGCAAGGTAGGCATCGGGATAGTTTCTTTCCCATTCCACAAAACCGGTGGCATCGGTTTTTACCAACCACATGTGCGGGTTGCCACCGGCTATTATATAACCCCCATCGGGAGCGAGCAAAATTTCCGATACGCTTTCGTCTGTGTTGGGTGCGCCTATGGTAGTAGCCCATTCCTGCGTGCCTTGTGCATTGGTTTTGATAAGGTAAACATCGTGCTTTAGGTGAGAGCCGGTTTTTCCTGCCAATATATACCCGCCATCGGGTGTTTGTTGCAGTGCAGCGCCCCGGTCGTCTTCATCGGAGCCAAAAACGGCGTACCACTGCTGGTTTCCCAAGGCATCGGTTTTTACCATATACATATCGTAGCTCCCGTTGCCATAGCTGGCGGTATAGCCCAGCATGGCATATCCGCCGTCGTTAGTTTGAATGATGGCTTCAAGCAGTTCGTTTCGGCTTGGCTCGCCATGTGTTGTTTCAAACATGGTTTGGGCATAGGCGTTACCTAAAAACAGCAGCAGGTATAAAAAAGAGATAAGTTGCTTAGTCATTTAATAGATTTAATTTTTATTGAACCCTTACAGCCCTTGCTTTGTTGGATTTTACCAATACACACTGAAACGAAACCTAACGGGGAATGGTTGCCTATGAAAAAGTCGGTAATAAGACATACTGCCTACACAAAGGTAAGCCTATTTTGGCAACCCGATTAAAATATGCCGTATTAGGTGGGTGTTTTTTGATTTTTTTGTGTGCAGATACTTCAATACCCACTATCTTTGCCCAACCAAAAAACATGTTGAGATATTTTTAATCTAACGTGTTCATTCAGTGCGTTTCAACCCACTTTTACCATGCTTTCACTTACCCAGCTTCAGCAGTTAGCCACACAAATCAGGAGAGATGTTTTACGCATGACCCACGGGGCGGCATCGGGGCATCCGGGCGGTTCATTGGGCTGTGCCGATTTTTTTGCTGCGCTATACTTTAACATTATGCGCTATACCCCCAATGCATTTACCATGGACGGCATAGGCGAAGACGTGTTTTTTCTTTCAAACGGACACATTTCGCCGGTATTATACAGCACATTAGCGCGGGCAGGGTATTTTCCGCTCAGTGAGTTGGCTACTTTCCGCAAGATAAACTCGCGTTTGCAGGGGCATCCGGCTACCAAAGAAGGACTGCCGGGGGTGCGTATAGCTTCCGGCTCGCTGGGGCAAGGGTTATCAGTGGCTGCAGGCGCTGCGCTGGCAAAAAAACTAAACGGCGATGACCACTTAGTATATGTACTAATGGGTGATGGCGAGCTGCAAGAAGGGCAAAACTGGGAAGCCGCTATGTTTGCCGCTCACCACCGGATAGACAATATCATAGCTACTGTGGATTGGAACGGGCAGCAGATAGACGGCGCTACCGACGAGGTAATGTCGTTGGGTAATTTGGTGGCAAAATGGCAGGCTTTTGGCTGGCATGTTATTCAGATGAAAGGCAACGATATGAAAAGTATTTTATCTGCTATGAGCCGAGCCCATAAATTATGCGGTAATACTATGCCCATTCTTTTATTGATGACTACCGAAATGGGTAAGGGCGTTGATTTTATGGAAGGTACGCATAAATGGCATGGCGTAGCTCCTAATGACGAACAGCTTGAAAGAGCCCTTGCCCAACTGCCCGAAACATTGGGCGATTATTAACCTGTTTTGCCTTTGGGCAACTTTTTTCTCCATTTTACAATTTATCTCCTCTATCTTATGCAGCAATACCCTGTTTTAGGCAACAACGATACCCGAAGTGGATTTGGTGATGGCTTGTTTGAAATAGCAAGCAAAAACCCCAATGTAGTGGCATTATGTGCCGACTTAACCGATTCGCTCAAAATGGGCAAGTTTAAACACGCTTTTCCGGAGCGTTTTTTTAACTGCGGCGTAGCCGAAGCCAATATGATTGGCGTAGCTGCCGGATTAACCATAGGCGGTAAAATTCCTTATACCGGCACTTTTGCCAATTTTTCTACCGGCAGGGTTTATGACCAAATCAGGCAGTCGGTAGCATACTCGGGCAAGCCGGTTAAAATTTGCGCCTCGCACGCCGGTATTACCCTTGGCGAAGACGGCGCTACCCACCAAATTTTGGAAGACATAGGGCTGATGAAAATGCTGCCAGGTATGATGGTAGTGGTACCCTGCGATTATACACAAACCAAACTGGCTACCATTGCCATTGCTGCCGTTAACCAACCGGTTTACCTGCGTTTTGGCAGACCCAAAGTGCCTATATTTACCACCGAAAATCAGGATTTTGTATTGGGTAAAGCCCAACTGCTGCAATCAGGCACTGATGTAACCATTATTGCCTGCGGACATTTGGTGTGGAAATCGCTGGAAGCGGCTGCCTTGCTTGCCCAAAAAGGCATAAGTGCAGAGGTAATCAATATGCACACCATTAAACCACTTGATGCCGATGCGGCACTGCAATCGGCAGCTAAAACCCGATGTGTGGTAACAGCCGAAGAACACCAACAAAACGGCGGTTTGGGCGACAGCATTGCCCAACTGCTTGCCCTTACTATGCCTACCCCTATGGAAATGGTGGCAGTGAAAGACAAATTTGGTGAAAGCGGTACACCCGATGCGCTGATGACTAAATACGGACTTGATGCGCCCAATATAGTGGAATCTGCCTTAAAGGTAATTGCCCGAAAAGGGTAAAGGTCATTTTAGGGGTTGTAACTACTTAGGTGCTGTCTGCAATTCAAATTTATGGTGTATTTGCAGACTAAATTGGTAAGATTTTGCACAATACTTTATTTCACGCAAATGCGCAAAAAGTGAAAAATTACGGCTACCATTTCGATTTTGTTTCATGCAAAGACGCAAATTAGTGGTTAGTGGTTAGTAATGAGTACCAAGCCCGATTTTGTTTCACGCAAAGACGCAAAGAAAAACTTGGCTATTGTTTAACATTCAAACTTATGACGTATTTGCAGGCTAATTGGTAGCATTTTACATAAAGAACGCAAAGTCTTTGCCACCTTTGTGTTCTTTGTGGTTATTACGAGGAATTTAGTTAAGACCAAGATACAGGGGAAGTAGTTACCAAAACTTAAAACCAACCTCACGTTATGGACATAGAAATACTTAGGCAGTTTTGCTTACAGAAGCCCGGCGTAACGGAGGGATTTCCGTTTGATGAGGTAACGCTGGTGTTTAAAGTAATGGGTAAAATGTTTGCCATTCTTGCACTTGATGATACCCCCAAACGCATAAACCTTAAATGCGACCCCGAAAAAGCCATACAACTGAGGGCTGAATACAGTAGTATTTTACCCGGCTATCACTCCAATAAAAAATACTGGAACACCTTAGTATTAGATGGCTCGCTGCCCCATGAATTGGTGTATGAACTCATTAACCACTCCTTAGAACTGGTAGTAGCCGGTCTGCCCAAAAAAGTACAAGCAGCATGGCAGTTGTTGGAAAATGAGCAAGGGTGAAGCTATTTTTTCACCCCCAATTGCATCAACGCATCTTCTAATAACTCGGTAGGGCGGTGGCAGGCGTTGTTTTGGCAAATGTAAACGAGGTTTTTACCCTCCTGAAACCGGTTTTGCAGCAATTCAAAATTGCTGTTTGGGTGAGTTGCAGCCATAAAAACGGCGTTGGGCAGGTAGTGTGCTTGCAGTTTTTGGGCTATGGCTGGGGCATTGTTGCCTAAAATGGCTACTTCATGGGCAGGAAAACAAAATTGCAGGGCTGTTTTACCCCATTGGGCAAATGAAGCAGGATACTTTACCATGCTTGTTTCAATTGCTTTTACCATATATGCCGATTGCTCAACGTATTCGGGAATATGCAACATGATACCCAATCGGCGAAGGTTGGCAGCCATTACCGAGTTGCCCGATGGGGTGGCGCTGTCGTAAAATTCTTTGGCACGCACTACAATATCGGTCTGAAAATCGGGTGTATAATAAAAAGCGTGCGATTGGGGGTCGGCAAAATGTTGTTGCACAAATTGGGCAAAAGCAAGGGCGCGTTGCAGCAGGTTTTCGTCAAAGGTTATTTGGTAAACCGCCAGCAGCGCTTCAATTAAAAAAGCGTAATCATCTAAAAAAGCAGGGTGCCGGGCAGCGCCGTTTTTGTAACTGTGCAACAGTGCATTGGGGCGGGTGGGGTGCGCAAACTTGTTTAGCAGAAACTGCAAGTTGGTTATAGCAGTTTGTTTGTATTGCTCATGCCCCAAGGCGGTATAGGCATGGGCAAAAGCGGTGGTCATAAGTGCATTCCAACTGAGCAGAATTTTATCGTCTAAGGCGGGCTTAACCCTATCGGTGCGGTGAGCCATTAGCAGGCGTTTGCAGCGCTGGAACATGTTTTTGAGTTGTTCTACACTGTAACCGGTTTTATCGGCAAAGGCTTTATAGGTAAACTTTCGGTTAAGAATGTTTTTGCCCTCCCAGTTGCCTTGGGCGGTAACGCCGTAAAAGAGGTTAAACACTGGGGCATCGTCGTGCAAAATCCGGTCAATTTCAGCCTTGCTCCAAACGTAATACTTGCCCTCTTCGCCCTCTGAGTCGGCATCATAAGAAGCATAAAAACCGCCTTCGGCTGAGGTCATATCAGTAAGAATAAAGGCAATGGTTTGCTCAATGGTTTCTTTGTACTCCGATTTTCGGGAAATTTTATAGGCATCGGCAAGAAGGCTGATGAGCAGGGCATTGTCGTAAAGCATTTTTTCAAAGTGCGGCACAAGCCATGCTTTATCTACGGTATATCGGGCAAAACCGCCTGCCAAGTGGTCATAAATGCCGCCGGCGCACATTTTGTCTATCGAAAAAAGGGCATGTTGCAGAGCGGGGCGGTCGTTTGTAAAGTGGTGGTAAAACAGCAGCCATTGCAGGTTCATGGTGCCCGGAAATTTAGGTGCGCCGCCAAAACCGCCGTCTTCCTTATCAAACTGTTTGCTCATGCGCACAAACATGGTTTCGGGCAGGTCTTGCTCAAAGGGTTGCTGCACATTAAGGTCAAAAATAGCGCTCTGAAAAACGGTTTTATCTTGTGTAAGCAGGTGGTAGGTGAGTTGGTTTGCCTGCTGCTCAATATCGGAACGTTTTTCTTTAAACGTTCTGATTAAACTGCGCAACAACGTTAGCCAGTCGGGTTTACCATACATCGGTTTAGGCGGAAAATAAGTGCCGCCGTAAAATGGTTTACCATCGGGGGTTAAAAAACAATTGAGAGGCCAGCCGCCACTGCCCGATATGGCGGTTACGGCATCCATGTAAATATGGTCTAAATCGGGGCGTTCTTCTCTATCTACTTTAATGTTGATAAAATGCTCGTTCATGTAGGCAGCAACTTCTTCGTTTTCAAACGATTCGCGCTCCATTACGTGGCACCAGTGGCAGGCGGCATACCCTATGCTAATGAGTATGGGTTTGTCTTGGCTGAGGGCTAATTGCAGGGCTTCGTTGCCCCATGCGTACCAGTTTACCGGATTATGGGCATGTTGTAGCAGGTAGGGACTTTGCTCGTTTATGAGTTGGTTGGTGTATTTATGCATGGTTAGTGATTAGTGGTTAGTGATTAGTGGTTAGTTTTGGTAGATAGTAGGGGGTACTAACACACTCATAACTATTCACTATTCACCCGTAAAAACTCCTTTTACGGTGGTTTTGTTTGGGGTTTACAAATTTTAAAATCGGGGTTATGAACAGATTGGGCAAGGTAGCATCAAACTCATTGGTAATTGTTTAAAATTGCACTTTTGAATAAAAATGCCCGATTTTATGCCTATTGTGCAGCAAATTAGTAGTTGGAGTTGTTCTCTTTGAAACAAAAACGATAAAGTAATGAATAAATCGGTCAGTATAATTGGTTGTGGTTGGTTAGGATTGCCCTTAGCAGAAAAGTTGATAGCTGAGGGTTATACGGTAAAGGGATCTACCACCACGCCGTCAAAATTACCCCTGTTGGAAACGGCGGGTATTACCCCCTTTTTAATTGATTTGCCCGAAACTCCACTTGCCACGCTTGCCGATTTTTTAGACAGTGAGCTGCTGGTGGTAAACATTCCGCCCGGCAGGCGCAACCCCGATGTTGAAAAGCATCATTCAGCGCAAATGCGTTATTTGTATGAGGTTGTGCGCAAATCGGGAATAAAAAGAGTGATTTTTGTTAGTTCTACATCGGTATATGCGCCGCTCGGACGTTTGGTTACTGAGGCATATACGGCATTGAACACGCCCGATACGGCTTCGGGGCGTGTGTTGCGCAAGGTAGAGCAACTTTGGTTGCAAAATGATAACCCATTTACCACCACCATTTTGCGTATGGCAGGATTGGTGGGCGGCAATAGGCATCCGGTAAAGTACTTAGCAGGTAAAACTAATTTACCCAATGCCGATGCGCCGGTAAATTTGGTTCACTTACATGATTGTTTAGCGGCAGTTACGCTTGTACTGAACAACCCGCCACGCTCCACAGTGTATAATATCTGCGCTGATGAACACCCTACCCGACAACAATTTTATACCTTTGCCGCACGCAAATTGGGTTTAGAACCGCCTCAGTTTTTATCAACTAAGTCTGCCGGCTTTAATATCATAGACAACTCGCTGTTTAAAAGCGATTACCATTACCACTACCGCTACCCAAGCCCGATGTTGTTTTACTGATTACTACCCCCCATGGGTGGTAATTTTATAGACAGACAACCAATAATTGCACTAAACATAACAACCCAAAATTAAGCATAAAAACCTAACCGCTGCCAACAAAATGGAAAACAAAACACTCACTTTAGAACAAACCGATAAACTGCTGCAAATCTTACAATCCCGTTTTGAAAAAAACATGCACCGGCACAACGGTTTAGACTGGCAAATCATACTTACCAAATTAACAGCACAACCCGAAAAACTTTGGTCTATCCATGAAATGGAGGCTACCGGCGGCGAGCCCGATGTGGTGGGTTATGACTCCCTCACAAACGAGTATATTTTTTGCGACTGTGCGCCGGAAACCCCTAAACTCAGGAGAAACTTATGCTACGACCGACAGGCACAAGATGCCCGAACAGCGTTTAAACCCGATAACAATGCGGTGGATATGGCTGCCGCTATGGGCATAACCTTGTTAAATGAAGAACAATACCGCAATTTACAAAAATTGGGTGTTTTTGATGCCAAAACATCAAGCTGGATAATAACCCCTCCCCAAATAAGGCAACTTGGCGGCGCTTTGTTTGCCGATTACAGGTACGGCGCAGTATTTGTGTATCACAACGGCGCACAATCTTATTACAGCAGCAGGGGTTTCAGAGGGCTGCTCCGTGTGTAATAATAGTTTTTGCAACTACACAATAGAAAAATTGAAAAAAATTTAGCAAGCATCTTTGTAGCTTTTGCGCATAACTCATGGATTTTGATTAAACATACAACCACCAAACAAAAAGCAGCCCCCGTGCTGCCTGTTTAGGTTTGCGGGGGCTACCTTAATAGAGCAAGTACTAAATTTATTTCTATCTTACCAACATCAAGGGCAACGTCTCTTTGTGTCCGTTTGATTTTTGCAAGACCACAAAATACGTTCCCGATGGCAGTTGGTTGCCGTCAAAGGGCAGGGTGTAAGCAGTTTCGGCTTGGGTTTCTTGTTCAAACAGCAAGGCTACTTCTCTGCCATCGGTAGCATAAATGGCAAGTTTCACCATCTCTGCCCTTTCTGCCACAAATTGAACATTGGTAATCTCGCTAAACGGATTGGGGTAAACCGATAAACTGAATCCGCTCTCATCGGTTATGGTTTTACTACTGCACGGACTTACAGTAATACTGGCGGTAGTAGTACAACCGCCTGTACCGGTGGCAGTTACGGTATATGTACCCCACATGGCAGCCGTTGCAGGATTTCGCAAAACAGTAGAACCGCTGAAAGTATAACCATTAGGACCACTCCATGTATAACTGTTGCCGCCCAATGCTATTAACCAAATTCGGGTGCAATTGCTGTTGTTGGTTACCACCAAGTTAGGCACAGCATTTACACTTACCGTGCGGTTAGCAGTGCTGATACAGCCGGCAGCATTGGTAACGGTAACTGTGTATGTACCGGCAACGGCGGGCGTGCGGGTCATGGTAGCGCCACTGAAACTAAACCCACCCGGTCCGCTCCACTGGTAGCTAACGCCGGCGGTGGTACAAGTAAGGGTAATAGGATTATTGCCACACACCGAAGTAGCGCCGGTAATGGCAGCTACAGTGGGCACTGTTACACTTACACTTCGGCTGGCGGTAGCAGTACAGCCGCCTGCACCGGTAACAGTTACTTTGTAAGCGCCTGCCATGGCAGTAGTGGCATTGGGCAGAAGTATAGCTGCATCAGTAGAAGTAAACCCACTTGGTCCGCTCCACGCATAACCCACCGCACCCGCGGGCACACTAAGACTGATAGTACCGCCCGAACATACAGCGTTAGCGCCCGTAATGGTGGCAGAGGGTATGGGGTGAACGGCAACGGTAATGCTGAGTATGTCCACACAAGTATTATTGGTGATGGTAACGGTATAAGTACCGCTCATAGCTACTGTGGCATTGGTGCGGGTAATGCTGCCGCCACTGGCAACGTTGTAGCCGTTAGGACCACTCCACTGGTATTGGTTGCCGCCGGTAGCCACTAAACCTATCACTCCGCCTACGCATACATTGGTAGTGCCATTTAAAGTTGCGCCAAGGTTGCATAAGGTACTTATTGGTGTGCCCGCGCAAACACAATTACTGCCATACATATCGTTTTCGGTATCAGGGTTCCCGTCGTCACAGGGCGTACCGGGTAGAGCGCTGCCGTTGGGCGTTCCCTCGCAATCGAGCGGAATGGGTGTACCTATACACTGGCAGTTACTGTTATACACGTCATTTTGCGTATTCGGATTGCCGTCATCACAGGGCGTACCGGGTTGAGCAGTACCGCCGGGCGTTCCCTCGCAATCGGGGCAAGCTCCTGTAATGGTCAAATTCAGCGTTTCTGTATGGCAACCTACCGTGTGGGTATAACTGCCCGATGTGGTATAAGTTTGACCGTTTACACTCCACGTATAACTATCACATGCCGAAGCAGTGGTGGTGTTACCGGTAGAGGTGGTAATGGTCAAATTCAGTGTTTCTGTATGGCAACCTACCGTGTGGGTATAACTGCCCGATGTGGTATAAGTTTGACCGTTTACACTCCACGTATAACTATCACATGCCGAAACAGTGGTGGTGTTACCGGTAGAGGTGGTAATGGTCAAATTCAGCGTTTCGGTATGGCAACCTACCGTGTGGGTATAACTGCCCGATGTGGTATAAGTTTGCCCGTTTACACTCCACATATAACTATCACATGCCGAAGCAGTGGTGGTGTTACCGGTAGATGCGGTAATGGTCAAATTCAGCGTTTCGGTATGGCAACCTACTGTGTGGGTATAACTGCCCGATGTAGTATAAGTTTGCCCATTGACACTCCACGTATAACTATCACATGCCGAAGCAGTGGTGGTGTTACTGGTAGATGCGGTAATGGTCAAATTCAGCGTTTCGGTATGGCAACCTACCGTGTGGGTATAACTGCCCGATGTGGTATAAGTTTGCCCGTTTACACTCCACGTATAACTATCACATGCCGAAGCAGTGGTGGTGTTACTGGTAGATGCGGTAATGGTGATAGTAGCGCTTGTCGTAGCAGTGCAACCACTACTATTTGTTACTGTTACCGTGTAAATGTCAGATGTGGTAAAGGTGTTTTCTGCCTGATTAGGCGTACTGCCACCGCTCCACAGATAGGTTGTGCCACCCGATGCAATTAGGGTAACACTGTCGCAAGCAGTATTGCTCCCTGAAATTGAGGGAATAACCGGTGAGCAAACGCCCGGTACGGTGGTAACACTGCTTGTTGGACTCACTGTGGTATTATCAGCATCGCAAATACATCGGGTAAGTATGGTTATGGGAGTGGTTTGGTTATAAATAGGCATGGTAGCTGTCCAAGTATCTCCGTTATTGATAGAGAATTGCAGGGTAGCTCCTGCGGGACATTCGGTAGCGGGGGCTTTTACCAACCCACCGTAAAGTAAGCAATTGGTACAGATACTTTGGCTTTCTACCAGTACTGCGGGAGCGGGAGCGGTTAAATTGGGGCAGCCGGTACTTTCTGCTTCATACGCACCCATATCCACTGTGCCGCTTTGTATGCGGGCTGCGCCGGTTATATCAGTAGTAATACCGGCAGGTATAGCGGCATTACTACCGGCGTTAATGACAGGGCTACCTGTTTGCAAGCGCAAGCCGTCATCGGCAGTGCGGTGTATGCCATCTGCGCCGGCAGGGTTAGCAGGGTTTACAAAGAGTGGGTTTTGGTTGTTTATAATGCCGGTGCCGCTGCTATATATACTGTTTGCTTGGGTGAGGTTGTGGGTAAAATTGTAAGTGCCGGTTATATTTTCCCGATAAATATCAGCTCCTTCAACATCATTGCTCCCCTCTTGCAAATTATCCCAGAAAAGGTTGTTATGATGATTTTGGGTACTAAGCGCTGCATTATTGCTGGCATATACCCCTCCGCCAACATAAACGGCAGCATTGTTGTATATGGTGTTGTTGCAAAGCGTTTGTGTTGAGGTATTTTCTGCATACACCCCACCACCCGAAATAGCAACATTGCCATAAAAGACGTTATTGGCAACCCGTTGTGATCCAATATTACTGCCGGCAAAAACTCCACCGCCTAAATTGGCTCTGTTGTGGTAATGGGTATTATTGCTAAGCGTTTGTATGCTTCTATTGATTGCAAAAACCCCGCCGCCTAAATTAGCTCTGTTGTGGTAAAAAGTATTGTTGTTCAATATTTGTGTGCCATAACTGTATGCAGATACTCCACCGCCTTCCTCGTTAAAAATAAAATCTCCGTTAACAAACAAATGTCCACCGGCATTAGCATTGCCTCCAAGCACATAAAAGCCGTCAAGTATAGATGTATGCCCCGATGCAGTTAACATGAGCACAACGTGGAAACAGTTGTCAAGGCCTGTATTGCTTTGATAGCCACCGTTGTTTATGTCAAACACATCATTATCTGCAAGATCACCGCTTAAAATAGTGGGGTTGGCTGCTACATCTCTTGTGCCCCCGCCGCTTGGGTAGCCGCCATACATTGCTACATTAGAGGGAATATGAAAAGTATTAAAGCGCTCATTGGAAAGAATCAGTTCTACACCTCCGTCAAAGGGTTTTTTAGTAGGCTTGTAAGTGCCTGCCGCTACGTTTATGGTAGTTACATTTGGGCAAGTGTGTGCTACAAACAAGGCTTCGTCTAAGGTTTTAAAGGCAGTAGCCCAACTTGTTCCGTTGCCACTGCTGCTTACGCTTTGGTCAACGTAAAAAGTGGTGGCAGTGGGGCAAACAAATACGCCCCCCTCGTAAGCACCCATGTCCACTGTAGTATTTTGGATTCGGGCTGCGCCGGTTATATCGGTAGTAATACCGGCAGGTATAGTGGCATTATTACCGGCATTTATAGCGGGGCTTCCTATTTGCAGCCGCAAGCCGTCATCGGCAGTGCGGTGTATGCCATCGGGTCCGGCTATATTAGCTGTATTTACAAACAGAGGGTTTGTATTCAGATTTCCTGTACCCGCATGACCACCCTGTACAGTAGAGTAACTTACCGTAGGCGTACTACTGATATTTGAAATAGCAGAGCTATTGCCCCACATAACACAATTATTAATGACTGGCGAAGATTGAAAATTAAACATAATGCCCCCCGTACTACTCGCTGTATTTCCATAAAAAGTACAATTAGTGATGGTAGGAGAAGAGGAAGAATTGTTCATCCCGCCACCGGCATTTGATGAATTAGTAACAAAGGTGGTATTAGTGATAGCGGGAGTAGAAAAAGAGTTATTAAAAATGCCTCCCCCATTGCTGTTAGATGAGTTGCCAATAAAAATGCAGTTGGTGATACTTGGCGAGGAGCCTTGGTTGTAAAGTCCACCACCGGCACCTCCTCCCCAATTAGTGGTGAAAATACAATTGGCAATACTTGATGAAGAATTAACATTATGTATGCCTCCGCCACTGTTACTGAATACGTAATTACCGGTAAAACTACAGTTGGTAATGTTGAGTGCGGTAGAAGCCTCATTGTACATTCCGCCACCCTCAAATTGTGCATAGTTATTTAGGAAAGTACAGTTAGTGATATTAGAAGATGACCCTATGTTGTATAATCCCCCACCGTAGTAGCATTTATTAGCAACAAAAATGCAATTTGCAATGGTTACAGATGAAGAAGCGTTAAACATACCTGCACCAAATAACGTTGAAACCAAACTGCTTTCAACTGTAATGTTTCCCGCCCCGGGCAAGGCACCACCCCTTACTGTAAAACCATCAAATACGGTGGTATTATCATCAGAAATGGAAAGTACTACGTGAGCAGCATTTGTTGTATTAACGGTGACACTTAGGGTGCTGCCGGTGCCGGTTACTACATCATCATCATTAAAATCGCCGCTCAGTGTAGTTGGGTTGGCGGCTATGTTGCGCTGTGATACAGCCGTTTCCGAACCCGAAAAACTGCCATAGAGTTTTACCCCATTTTTTAAGTGAAAGGAATAAAAACGCGCATCACTACAGCCTATACACCCCGAAGGATAAGCGCTTGGTTTATATGTGCCTGCTGCTACCCATACCTCATCACCGGCGGCAGAGGCATTTATCATCGCCTGTAAATTATTTGAAGCATCTGCCCAGCTACTGCCATCGCCACTGCCTGTAGCAGTAGGTTTCACATAGCGCACAGCAGCATACACATTGTTTGTTAAGCAAACAGAACAGACTAGTAAAAGGGTAAGAAGTAACGTTTTCATAAAATTATGTCTTTGTGCAGTGAAAAGTATTAGAATTGAAGGCAAGTAAATGTTAAGGTTATCTTACCCACCGATCGCTGTGGGTTCGGCACAGCGTCGGGGGGCAGATTTCTAAAGTTGAGTGTGTGTGAAATTCCTTTTATTTTCTACCGCAAAATTACCGGCTCTTCCCCACCCTGTTTGGGGGAATTTGTAAATTTTGGGGGGGTATTTGTACAAATCTGCCTTTTAAGGGTTAAAAAACCAAAGTTTGCACTGATTGTGCATACTTTTTCGCCTTGTACCTCAATCTTAATCATCATTAGAGCAATGCGTTTTAGTTAAAAATTAAGTGCAAATACCCTGAGTACATTTCAACTAAATACAAGCTCCTTTACCTTTTACCAAACAAAAAAGCAGCCCCCGTGCCGCCTGTTCAGGTTTTCGGGGACTGCCTGCATAGAGCAAGTACTAATTTTATTTCTATCTCACCAACATCAAGGGCAACGTTTCTTTGTGCCCGTTTGATTTTTGCAAGACCACAAAATACGTTCCCGATGGCAGTTGGTTACCATCAAAGGGCAGGGTGTAAGCAGTTTCGGCTTGGGTTTCTTGTTCAAACAGCAAGGCTACTTCTCTGCCATCGGTAGCATAAATGGCAAGTTTCACCATCTCTGCCCTTTCTGCCACAAATTGGACATTGGTAATCTCGGTAAACGGATTGGGGTAAACCGACAAACTGAATCCACTCTCATCGGTTATGGTTTTACTACTGCACGCAATTACGGTAATACTGGCAGTAGTAGTGCAACCGCCTGTACCGGTGGCAGTTACGGTATAAGTACCCCACATGGCAGCCGTTGCAGGATTTCGTAAAATAGTAGAACCGCTGAAAGTGTAACCATTAGGACCACTCCATGTATAACTGTTGCCGCCCGATGCTATTAACCAAATTCGGGTGCAATTGCTGTTGTTGGTTACCACCAAGTTAGGCACAGCATTTACACTTACCGTGCGGTTAGCAGTGCTGATACAGCCGGCAGCATTGGTAACGGTAACTGTGTATGTACCGGCAACGGCGGGCGTGCGGGTCATGGTAGCGCCACTGAAACTAAACCCACCCGGTCCGCTCC
>ERZ761610.118-NODE-118-length-74925-cov-42.550100_pt1 | contig 74925 bp, 75 predicted proteins | sample MGYA00512164_ERZ761610 | MGnify/ENA primary metagenome ERZ761610 (study PRJEB28899, sample SAMN02850038) | bioreactor sludge metagenome | biome: EBPR Sludge; feature: EBPR Bioreactor; material: flocular biomat | place: Australia: Thorneside Wastwater Treatment...
CTGTAAAACTCATCGTGTTTGAATCTGAACGATAGGCCTCGCCATGCAAACTAATAGCAAGATCAGCAAAGAAACGAAAGTTCAGTTCACTGCGAGGAATGTCGACCTCAGCTGCCAGTTTATGCGGTTTACCATTATCGATACTTTCATCACGTGAAAGACTATCCGCATTTTCTTTAATCAACTCAGCTAGCTTACGAAGTAATTCGCTACGTTCACGAACTGATGTTTTTGACCACGATGCAAATGCAGCTGTTGCTGCCGCAATGGCGCGCTCGGCATCGTGTGCATCCGAGTCTGGCACTTCCGAATAAACAAGCCCATTTGCAGGATTTCTATTGCCTAGAAATTTACCACTATTCGGAGGCAGCCATTCACCATTGATGTAATTTAAAATTTTTTCCATACTCTTCTCTTTTAGTCTCGCTCAATTAAAACAGCCCGGAGTGGCGACGCTTCAGCACCCTGAAGCTTTAAAGGCAGAGCTACTAAATCATAAATGCCATCGGAAACGCCATCCAATACCACACCTTCTAAAATAGCTAGATCGGCTTTATAAATTTCATTGTGAACTTCCAAAACTTTATCATCCGCCAAGTCAACCGAAGGCGTATCAATACCGACCAGCTTGACTCCAAGCTGAGCCAGATGACGAATAAGTTCTATCGATAGCGCCATAAAATCAGTGTTCCAACGATTAGGATCCGGGAACGAGCCTGTTTTAAACAGGACGCGAGGCGCCTGAATTGACGTATTTAAATCACTCACCGCAATTCGATGACCACGCCGTTCAGCGACGGAAATCACCTGAACTTTTCCTAGATATAGATTCAAATCCCGAGCCTCAATGGAAACACCGTTAGCATGATAATGACTGGGGGCATCGGCGTGAGCGCCCAAATGAACGGTCGACTGAATTTTAGAAAGACTTAAATGATGCCCCTCTTGAAACGACATCAGATAGGAGTTCTCATAGGGCGTGTCCCCTGGAAAAACAGCCAATTTAGGCGACACAGTTGGCGTGATATCATAGATCTTTTGGGTATCTAATTTCATTCCTAACCATTTAAGAGAATCCAAAAATAACAGTCAACCGCAAAAGCCAAAACAACGATAAAAAAGTCACTTGTAAATTAACCCTAAAAACTTTTAAATAGAGGCATCGATTTAAATTAGGAAACTGTATTATGGAAACGCAACAAAAGTCCCAAATTGCCCGTCAATTGACAGAAGCCCGGCTCTTTAAAAAATCTCTAGAACAATGGAGTCAAAACAACATCACTATGTCTAGAACGGAAGCCTATCAGATCCAAGAATTGGGCATTCAGCACAGACTAAATCAGCATGAAACTAGAGTTGGCTACAAAATGGGTTTAACATCTGAGGGCAAACGCAAACAAATGAACCTTGACTCACCTCTTTACGGCGAGCTCACAAACAAAATGCAAATTGTAAATTCATCGATCTTTGACATCACGCCACTGATCCACTCGAAAATCGAGCCCGAAGTCGCATTTCGCGTCCGAACAACTCTCAAGGGTAAAGTAACCTACCAGCAGGCCGTAGACAGCATCTCAGACATCTGTGCCACAATGGAGATTCTAGATTCACGCTATACACAGTTTAAGTATTTCTCAATGGAAGATGTCATTGCAGACAACTCGTCGTCATCACATTTTATTTTAGGCAACTGGGTACCGTTTACATCACCCAAACAATTGGAAAATGCACGATTGGAAATGTTTGTTAACGATACGCTCGCTCAAGCGGGCGATGCCAAAGAAATTTCTGGCGACCCCATTCAGTCGCTCGTTCAACTTTGCGAATTACTAAGTGAAAATGGCCATGAGCTTCCTGCCGGCAGCATCGTTTTAGCAGGTGCCGCGACGGCCGCAGTCGAACTAAAACCAAATCAAAAAATTGAACTCAAAGTCACTGGCCCCAACACTAACCTACCAAACGTTCTTGTACACACTAAAGGAAATTAATTATGTCGAATTCAAATTCAATAGAATGGGCCAAAAATAGAGACGTCAGCGATCCGCTCAGCAAGTTTCGTCAAGAATTCGTATTCCCAAAAGAAGATGGTCAAGACGTTCTGTATTTTGCAGGGCATTCGCTCGGGTTAATGCCCAAGCGAACAAAAGCCGCAATCCAATCAGAATTGGACGCCTGGGGTGAATTCGGCGTAGAGGCTCACTTTAAATCAAAAATCCCTTGGGTCAGCTACCACGAAGTCGTTACAGCGTCGTTTGCACGTCTCGTTGGCGCAAAAGAATCGGAAGTTGTAGCTATGAATTCACTTACCGTGAATTTACATTTGATGATGACGAGCTTTTACAATCCAAAAGGAAAACGTAATAAAATCCTAATCGAGTCAAATACGTTCCCCTCAGATAAATACGCAGTTGACTCACAAGCCCGTTTTCATGGGCTGCCCCCTGAAGACACAGTTGTTGAACTTAAACATGCACCGGGTGCCGACTCTATCGATGATGATTTTATCATTTCAGAAATCAAACGCCTTGGTGACTCGTTAGAACTAGTTCTAATCGGTCAATGTAACTATTTATCTGGTCAGAAATTTAATATGGCTAAAATTGCAGAGGCCGCGCATTCGGTAGGTGCAAAAGTTGGATTTAACTTAGCTCATGGCGCTGGCAATTTATCTATGAATCTACATGATGATGACATAGATTTCGCTGTTTGGTGCAGTTATAAATATTTGAACTCGGGTGCCGGTGGCATTGCGGGCTGCTTTGTTCACGAAAAACATCACGCCGCCGCCAAAAACCCAAAAGATTTTAGATCTATGCCGCGCTTTGAAGGCTGGTGGGGACACAACAAAACAGAGCGCTTTAAAATGGGTCCAAATTTTAACCCGATTGATTCGGTCGAGGCATGGCAACTTAGCAATCCACCGATTTTCCAGTTGGCGGCATTAAAAGCTTCGTTAGAACTATTCGACGAAATGGGAATTAAAAATGCCCGCAAACGCGGTGATGAGCTGACGTCATATTTTGAGATGATGATTAAAGAAAACCTAGGTTCTAACGTGACCGTGGTCACACCGGCGGCTCGTGGCTCCATGCTGTGCTTAAAGGTGGCGTCTCGTCACCAAGAATTTAAAAATCACTTAATGAATCATCATGCTATTGTTGATTTCCGTGAACCCAACATCATTCGCGCAACACCAACAGCCATGTATAACTCGTTCACTGATGTTTACCAACTTGTACAAATCATGAAATCATTTTTCATCGGAAAGTAAAATGACAAATAAAAGCATCCATATCGTTGGCGCAGGACTAGTCGGATCTCTTTGGGCTTATTTGCTAAAACAAAAAGGCTTCACGGTCCACGTTTTCGAAAAACGTGCGGACCCCAGAAAAGCCGCCGCCGATCGTGGACGCAGTATTAATTTAATTGTTACGTCTCGAGGTTTAGACGGTTTAAAGAAAGCAGGATTGATCAATTCGATACTGCCGACAACCGTTCCCGTATATGGACGATTAATGCATGCGCTTGATGGAGCCACTCAATACCAAGCCTATGGACGCAATAATTCCGAATGCAACTACGCCGTTTCGCGCGGAGACTTAAATAAAACACTCATTCAGAAATGCGCAGATGTAGGCGTTGTTTTCCATTTCGAACATGAGTTAAGCGATACAGACATACACTCGAAGACCCTAACGTTCGCTAACGGAATTCAAACGAAATATGAACACGCCTTTGCGACCGATGGTGCTGGCTCGATCATCCGCAAAAAACTTCATGTCCTAAACCCAAACACCTACCAAGAAAACGTAAGCTTTATTTCCTCTGACTACAAAGAACTCTACTTACCACCGGACGCTAACGGTCAACCTGTTTTAGAAAAAAACAACCTACACATCTGGCCGCGTGGAACACATATGTTGATGGCGCTCGCTAACACAGACAACAGCTTTACACTGACGCTGTATCTACCGCGCACGAATCATCCATGGAGCTTTGACAGTATAAAAACGAAAGAACGCGTACATGCGCTTTTCAAAACAGAGTTTCAAGATGTGATGCCACTTGTACCAAATCTAGAATCTCAGTTTTTGGAAAACCCTCAAGGCAGCCTGGGAACTGTACGTTTTTCTCAATGGCACCTTGAGGACTCGATCGCCTTAATGGGTGATGCCGCCCACGCCATTGTTCCATTCTTTGGTCAGGGCATGAATTGTGGATTTGAGGACGTTACGAATTTGCTAGAAATTTTAGAAGCTAGCGAATGGAATTTTAAGAAAGCCCTAACTTTGTATTCACAAACACGGATCAAGAATGCGAACGCCATCGCCGAGATGGCGTTAGAAAATTTTGTGGAAATGAGCGATAAAGTTGGCGATAAAAACTTTTTGCTTCAAAAGAAAATTGAATCTATTTTGGAAAAAGAATTTCCGACTGAATACCGCTCTCGCTACGGAATGATCACATACACACTAATCCCGTACGCGAAAGCACAAGAGGCCGGTTTAATTCAAGCACGACTGCTTGCTGATATCGCTAAACAAACTCCGCGCATTGAAGACCTAGACTTATCGTTTTGCCATAACCAAATGAAACGTGAATGGATTCCTTGGTTGCGCACACAAGGAATCCAGCTTGATCGCTATACCGTTTAATTTAACGTGATCGTGCGAGTGGCTTCTTGCACGCCCGTGATGTCACCCTTTAATCCGGAAGGCATAGATCCCGCACGACGCCGCTGCCACGTAATATTCATTGAACATGCACCAGCGCTACCGGTTGCCGGCAACGACATTTCGCTGGCACTAAATGACCCGACTCCATTTTCTGGAGCCGAATCTTGAAAATACGCTGCTACAGGACACTTAGTATCGCCGCTGGTTACACTCGACGAACTGACTGTCATAGTGTCTATTGAACTACTACTTGTTGCCCAAGAAAAGCTTAACACATTTCCCTTTGTACCACTGGCGCCGCTGGCTGGTGACGTTGGACTTACCGCTTCTGGTAAAGTCACCGACGCCGAATAGGGAGCTTCTCCGGATCGAGTCAACACAACTGTATATGTTGACCCCACGGTAGCGGCAAGAGTTGCCGTGTAGGTTACAATTCCAAAAAGTTCAGAACGTGACATCGATTGTCCGTTACACGTCACTGTATCACCGCTACTTAAATCAATATACGTTCCACCCGCTTCTACACGAAATGATGCCGAACATGTAGCAACACTTGGATTCGTCGCTGAGGTCTTAACAGTATAATCTGCATAAAAACCTGAAGTTTTAATATTGCTAGAATCTGTCTTCGCACACCCTACACCAAGGCCAGTAATTAGAATCATATTTAACAAAATATTTTTTCTCATATCATTCTCCTTTTCATTAAGCTCATAACAACGCTTTGTTCTGTTTACTGTCAACGGAGCTGAGGCAAGTAGCGTTTACAAAGTAAAAACACTTATATCGTTTTTTCAGGTTTTTACTTAAAAGAACTAAGTTTATTTTAAAATGATACTTTTAATAACGCAGGTAAATTTCTGATTTCTCTCGCAATTAGACAGCCTGTAGCGACAAGTCCACAGCACTAAAAACAACAGTGTGGTAACAATACTACAGCGAAGTTTCTTTTTGATATTTTCTTAATGTATCGATTTCCGCCTCTGAGAACAGAGCTTTTGTCCGTAGTGCAGAATTTATGGGCTCAAGACGTTTAGGCAATTTGATTCGTACTTTTTGAAGTGTTTCTCTGAAAATAGTATCCGCATCAAGTTTACTGACTCTACATAAATCAAAAAACCAGCGTGAGCCAAATTGCACATGATCCATCTCTTCATCAGAAATCGTTTTTACAATGGTATCCAAATGTTTGCCGTTCACACCGCTTAAACGCCGAAGCAGCGTATCGGCCGCATCTAGCCCACTTCCCTCTAAATACCTGTGAACAATAAAAACACGGTCAATTAAACTATCTTCAGGTCCCGCCGATTTCCATAGAGCCAAATGCACAGGCCAATCTCCCCACTGAAAACCTAACTCTTGAATTCCATTCACACACATTTGCAGATGAGAACGTTCTGAAAGAACCAGCTGAACAAGCAGATCCAAATATTTAGTTCCCTTGATCTCTTTGTGATATTCAGTGAGTGTACGCAGCGCTAGTTCCATCGCCTGTAATTCGATACTGGCTAAATCATGCAATAGCCGCGCTTGCCCCTCCTTTGAGCTTAAGCCTTTTTTAGGAGGATGTTGCAAGGGCTCCTTCACTTCGACATCTCGAGCAGCTAGCTCAGGAATAGAAAACATCTGACCATTCAAAACACCTTGAATATGATCTTCTAGACCCTGGATTTTATTTTGTATTTTTTCGGTTTCGAATACGTTCACGACGTGCCTGTTTTAACTTATTTTTTTCTTTTGTCGACATTTTTTCGGTGCACGCATACCAAGCGGCAGGATTGATGATACATGCGTTTTTTTCGACGTAGGCAAATACAGCCTCGGGATACCAGTGATAGGCCTCACGAATCGTCCAACCAATTCCTTTTTGCACGTAATAATCTTCATCCATTAAAAGTGGATCCAAGAAGGATTTGATTTGTGACCATGTTAAATGTTTGCGTTTTCTAAATCGCGAATAAAACAACAAACCTACTAACGATTGGCGACGTTCCCATGAGTTTTTTGATTTATTCCATTTTTTGTAACGAGACAGCATCTTTATATCATCTTCTAAAAATTCAGAAAACAATCCACTTATTTCATCAGACAAAGCCCAGTTATCGACACGCCCAAGCCAACTTAAAATCAGTTCTCGGTTTTCCTTTCGCACAGAAAACGGAAGAGATTTCAGATAGTAAAGACAAACTATTAAAGTTTCGTGGTTCTTCGAGTTCTTCCAAATATAGTCAAATATTTCGAGTTCATTCTTATCAAACGATTTCTTTTTCCCTGGCTTAAAGAAACTAAACCCACTCAAGTAGGCCCGTCGCACATCAGGGATTTTGAGATCTAAAAATGAAAGCGCGGATCTTCCGCCACCTACATAATTTTCCGCTTTCCAAATAGACGGCTTATCAACAGGCTTAACCTTTTTTAAGGTTGTTTCGACTTCCAATTGGTATTTTTTCATTTCTTAACCGTAGCGCCGCGAGTTCATAATGACATCAAAAAAAAGCAAAACGATTATGTAACGCATGAATATTGTAGTTGCCTATGAGATCGATGAATTGAAGGATATATTCATGGATACCTTTTTTCAAACCCCGCCGAAAATTGAAAACACCTACTTAAACGATCCACTCCTTAAAGTCCTAATCAAATCTACATTTTCAGATCATAAAGACTTTGCTAAGATTGAAACTCAGTTCGCACTTTGGGGACATCTCGCAACCACGGAATGGTTAGATTTAGCCACTCGCGCTAACCAACAGCGCCCCCAGTTAATTTCCTACGATCCGTGGGGAAATCGCATCGACCATATTCAAACATCGGATGCGTGGAAAAAACTAGAAGCCATTGCCGCTACAGAAGGCATAGTGTCCCGCGCGTATTCACGTGAATACGGCGAGAAAAGTCGTATTTCGCAAATGGCGTTACTTTATTTATATCATTCCTCAAGCGCCCTATTTTCGTGCCCCTTAGCCATGACAGATGGCGCAGCACATGTGCTTGAAAAACTAGGTACAACGACTGAACAAAAAAATGCATTTAAACACCTAACCAGCCGCGATCCGAAGTCTTTTTGGACATCAGGCCAATGGATGACCGAAAAAACAGGTGGATCGGACGTAAGCCTTTCTCAAACCGAAGCTAAAAAAAATGGAGATTGGTATAGTCTATACGGAATGAAATGGTTTACATCCGCCACAACGTCGCAAATCGCAATGGCTCTTGCGCGAACAGACGGCGCGAAATCAGCTGGCGAACTGAGCCTATTTTTCGTTCCTCTTCGAAATGAAAAAGGTGAATTGAATAATATTTTAATCCATCGCTTGAAAGATAAAATGGGAACGCATGCTTTACCTACCGCGGAACTTACACTCAACGGCGCGCCGGGCCAGTTGATTGGGCCAGAGGGCCAGGGCATAAAGACCATTTCGACTATTTTAAATATTACCCGCATCTATAATAGCATCTGCTCTATCTCGCAAGCCCGTCGGGCTCTAGATTACCTGCAAAGCTATTCCGCTGTTCGTTTCGCGTTTGGTAAACTAATTAACGAGCAGCCTCTGCATAAAAAATTACTCTCTGATTTAGAAGAGCAATTTACTCGTCTATTTAATTTAACTTTTTTTGCCGTAAGCTTATTAGGCAAAGAAGAAGCTGGCGTCATTACTGAATCAGAAAAGAAAACTTTGCGTTTAATTACACCAGTTACAAAACTATACACAGCTAAAAAAAGCTACGCTATCATTGCCGAATGTATCGAGGGTTTTGGCGGTGCCGGCTATATCGAGGACACAGGACTACCGACTCTATTACGTGATATGATGGCATTGGTGATCTGGGAAGGAACGACAAATGTTTTATCTTTAGATTTATTACGATCAATTAAGGATCCGGGCACCTTTGAAATTTTAGATGAAAAATTCAGGCAGTCAAAAAAACCAGAATACCAGTCTCGATGGCAGAAATACGCGAAAGACATACAAGCTGACCCAATTAAAGGCCAGGCCCACGCACGCGACCTAGCATTTCTAACCGCTGAACTTTATTCAGAAACAAGCTTTTATTAAAAGACTATGTCAACTTAGCGATTTCACTTAACGTATCATCAATAAACTTCGGATCGCAACCAGCAGCACTACAGCAGAAGTATAAAATATCGCGTTCCGTATCCGTTAATACGCCATCTGCAAGGGCTACATAAACTAGGTCACGCATCATTTTCATTCTTAAAGGCAATGAACAGTGCTCAAATAGAGCATTTGTCGCAACATAAATCTGATCCTGCAGTTCAGCGACAGACGCCTGAACAAATGGCATCACCTCTTCTAGCAGACCTTCAGATTTGCAGATTTCCTTCATTTTTAAAATCTCGTCAGCGGAAACATCACCATCGGAAGCAGAAATACTTAGGGCACTAATCATAAAAAATTTATCCAAAGCCATTTGGGCCTCTGGCGTAACGTTGTTTACGTCGTAGATTTTCATAATAGCATCGATACGTTTTTCCAAATCAGATTCCGACATTTCATGATTAGATGAGCCAATCGCCTTATGAAAATTTTCACTCATCGAGAAATACTGTAGCGCTAGCAAGCGCACAGGACCAAAAGGATGGGTTGAATAAAAATCGGCAGGCGAAATTGAAATCGAAGAGTTAAAATCGCCAAAATTCTGCATATAAGCAAAAATGGAATCATCCGCAAGCTCAGTTAAACCGTAATATATCTTAAATACTCCCCGAGCCGCATTTTCGAATCGCTGACCACAGATTAGCCCAAATCGATCACAGGTAATTTCAGCCGCGCGCTTCCACGCAAAGATCTCAATTAACTCTTCCGGGTTAACTTGAAACTGAGGATTGTTTAAAAGGTGCTGTAAAGGAATCGAATGGTGGGCCATTAGCGCATGGCCAATTTCATGACCAAACACATAGCACAATTCAGGCACCGCTAATTTTTCTAACAACGCCGATGTAATGCAAACATAGATTTTATCTTCTGTCGGCGGCGGACAGTACGCATTTACTTCAAGAGAGTTAACCATATACACTTCGATTTCGGTTTTAATCTTTAAAGATTCAATGCAAGTTAAGACAACCTCTTTCAATTTAGGCGATAGTTTCAAATCGAGTTTTAAATGATCGCGCATTAAAACCTTTCTCATATCCTTTTCTGGATAATGTTTTTTTACGTGGGCGCGAATCTCTTGAAATCGATCATTATTTTCCATTTTCGTGAATAGATCACGTTCATAGTCATAAACAATATCGTTAAGATTCATGTCCGTATGAGGCGTGTTGTAGACGAAAAGTTTTAGTTCCTCAACGTTAGGCTTAAACTCAACGGTTTTGTGATTTTCGATCACATCGTTGATCTTTTTTTCCATATCGCGCATCAGTGATTGAATCTGATTAAAGTCTCCGCTCGCTGTTGCCGCCTGTATTTGCGACATCATTTCCGTTTGAATTTGCTGAATCTGAAAAGAAAGATCATTAACTAGATTCGGAACTGCGCTCATTAGCCTCTCCTTAAAATTGGGTAGCTAATTGTTCGGGAAAAGCCTTCAAGACTAAAGAGATTTTTTCGCCTCAGTATGACTCAAAAGCCATTATCAATATGAGAATGACGCTGGACCTTACGGTAATTCCCTGCAGACTCTAATTTGCTTTTTTAGAATAGAAACTTAAACACATGCTCGCCTTAGCAGAACCTACCAGAGTTTTCGACAATTTTGGAGAAATAAACTGTTTCCACGCTACCTTAGCGAGATCTTTCATATTAATCTCTTCAAGTTTTAAAACTTTTAGTAACTGAATTGGATGTTTAAGGCCCACACGAACCGACATCGCCAGCAACGAGTTTTTAGGATCGGCCTCTGACAACTGATCACCCAAAGTAATCGAGCCACGCAAATAATTAAGTACATTATCATTCAATTCCAAACCAACTTCTTGAAAAAACTTAATCATTTCTTCAACACTCATATTGGCTCCGCCCAATGAAACAAACCGCGAGTCCAACTTTTGTTCTAGTTCCGACCTATTGATTTTATTTTCTTCTTTATTAGATAGTCTCCAAGCGATCTTACTTAGCATTTTTGCGTTATTCATTCTTACGGCAATACCAAGCCCCATCAGATTCACACGATCTTCCTTGGTTAGACGTCCAAACATTCCAAAATCCAAAAAAGACTTTAGATATCGATCATTCCCTTTTAATCCTTCACGTAGTAGAACCATTGAATTACCTTGATGCAAATCCGCGTGAAAATATCCAGTTCCAAACATAGCTTCTTCTAGCCATACTTCAACTACGCGAGTGATAACCGTCCTTTGTATCAGCGGCGAATATTTAGAAATCTTTCTACCTTGAGCACGTGTTTGATACATAAACAACTGTTCGGAATCTTGAGACAACCACACCTCTGGAACCTCAACGTCAGAGGATTTGTAGGCCTTACGACCTAACTTTTGGTTTTTAACTGATTCTTTTAAAACTAAATCTTGCTTAATCATTTTATACGAGTTGTCCGCTAAACTCGTTAGCTTTGGATAGTTCTTTCCGACAACATCTGGGTGAACATCAATGGCCATGCAGGCCTTTTCAATAACATCCGCTTCGTCTAAAGATTTTTGCTGCATGCCTGGCTTAATGAATCTAAAAACACGCTCTTCAACTGAACCATCAGGAAGCTCAATCTTTCCCAAATGCACTTGTGCAATTGTTCCCACTCCCAAGGGCTCTGAGCTGAATTCTATAATTTTAAATGGGAATTTAGCACGTGCCAAAAGTGCTTCCACCTGCCAAAACGGCACCGGACGCACATTGGATTCGAATGTTTGAAATAAAGCCTGCCATTTAGGTGAGAGCGCTTTATTACGACCTAATGTTTGAACCATTTTTTGAAGCTGCGGTCCCGCATTCGTAAATAGCGACATCACCAAACTTTCTTGATTAAAAGGGAAAGAACCTTCAAACATACCCGCCAAAATATTTAGTTTTGTTTTATGATTTACATTTTCGATATATTCCGACATCAGGATAGGGAACGCGACTTTCAAAAAACCGTCCCCTTCGCCCGCAAACATACTTTTAAATGAATTTTGCAAACGATTGTCAAAATTACTGAATTCACCTGTGAGTTTTGTTACCTGAGCCTTAAACTCTGCTTGCTGCTCAGCCGTTTGCTGCGAGAGCTGTAAAAATGTACCCATGCCGGCTAAACCAACTTTATTCATAAAATCAGCTTGATGGGCCTTATTTTCATTCCAAATATTAGTATCTATTTCATTCTTAAAAGTGGGTTCAAAAACGGTGATTCCTTTTTCCTGAATACGCTGAATATCGGTAGCCAAATCGCCCGATGCAGGCCAAGACGCTTTTTCGGCATCGACAAATTCCTGAAAGGACCCGAATTCCTGTCTAACTACATTAATTTTACCTTGAATCGAGCTGTGCAATTGCTTGATGTGTTCTACATCTACAGTCTGTTTTTCGGCAACGGAAGCCAATGCGATCTTTAGATTCAGTTGATCGACTCCGTACATCCGAAAACCTTCAGACTGCTGAGCCATTTTAATAAACTCAACGACCTGCTGTTCGACCTCAATCGCATACGTCGACCAAGATAAACCCAGAACCAGAGCCACCGCAGATATAAAAATTCGTTTTGTCATATAATTGATAAATGCAAGTTTTGAGACAGTAACCGAGGGGTTACAACAGAGCTGGGCTTCTTGAGACGTTATCTAGAATTTAAAAGGGATGACAGGTGGCTAGATTTTAGACACGCTCTATGAAGCTTTTCCTTTGCCCAAAACTAGCCTAACCTGTAAAACTATACCATGCAAGCAACGGTAAAAAACGCAGTTTTAGTTGGAATCCAGCTTCCCAAAATATCTAGCATTGAACTCCAAGCCTCATTGGATGAACTGACTCGCTTAGTAACGACTCTTGGTTACACCGTTATCGGGCAGGTGACTCAGAAACGAAGTTCTGACCGTTCGGCTTCGATTCTAGGAGACGGCAAATTAAAAGAGCTCGCACAATGGACTAACGGCAGCGGCGAAATTGCGGCGGTTGTAGATCGTAAACTAAGTAAGGCTGCAGAAAAATGGAAACAAGAAAAAGAACAAAATCCCAGCGACACTAGTTTGTCGAATGTCGATCAAGAACGTCGCCTTGATCTTGAAACGGACGAAGATTTTGAAAACGACAATCTACCCTACTCTTCAATTCCGGCGGATAAAATCGGTGCGGCCGACATTGTTATCGTCGATACGGATTTGTCTCCTTCGCAAATTAGAAACTTAGAAAGCGCAACTGGTGTCACCGTTCTGGACCGAACGGGCGTGATTATCGAAATTTTTAGCCGACACGCACGCACACGCGCCGCGCGACTACAGGTTGAAATCGCTCGGTTGACATACGTGGCTCCCCGTCTTCGCGAAACAGGTGGTGGCGAAGATCGCGGTGGTGGTGGAGTTGGCGGCAAAGGTGCTGGGGAGAGCGCCCTTGAATTGGATAAACGTAAAATCCGTGATCGCATCAAAGAACTTAAAATAGAATTAGCTTCAATTGGCAATGAACACGAAGTCCGCAGATCCCGTCGACAACAAGAAATTTCTGTCGCTTTAGTTGGCTACACAAACGCTGGCAAGTCGTCTTTGATGCGCGCTATGACCGGAAGCGAAGTTTTAGTCGCCGATAAATTATTTGCCACCTTAGACACAACGATTCGCCCCCTTCACCCTGAAACACGTCCAAAAGTTTTACTTTCTGACACTGTTGGGTTTATCAAAAAACTTCCACATGATCTGGTGGCTTCGTTCAAATCCACACTCGATGAAGCATTGAATGCGTCCTTGTTGCTTTTCGTCGTTGACTCATCTGACCCATCCTTTCGTTCGCAACTCGAAGTCACTAAAAAAGTCCTCGCCGAAGTCGGCGCCAACGAAACCCCGAGTTTACTGGTCTTAAACAAACGCGATCGACTAACGCCAGAAAAGACACAAGAATTGAGGACAGAATATCCCGATGCCATTATGATTTCTACGCGCGATAAGGATGATCTAAACCACTTACGCGATAGAATCATGAGCTATTTTGAAACCGATATGCACGATGACGACATCTTTGTTCCCTATACAGCAAAAGGGATTATTGGGGAAATTCGCGGCAAAATGAAAGTACTTTCTGAAAGCTATGACGAAAAAGGGGTTAATTTAAAAGTCCGCAGTCATGCTGAAACTATTGCAAACCTAAAAAAGAAAATCGCGACTACCAAACCATGATATTAGATCGTAAACGTAAAACAAAAGATCCCTGTTTAGAATGCGGTCTTCGTAAAGATCTTTGTTTGTGCTCATTGATTCCATCTTTGGATTTAAAAACTAAACTTGTTTTAGTCATTCATCATCGCGAACTCAAACGTACAACTAACACCGGTCGGTTAGCGATAAAGAGTCTTAAGAACAGCGAGATGCGCATTCGCGGCGAAAAAGGCCGAGGCCCCCTGGATCTAACCGATCTACTGACCCCTAATTATCGTACTCTTCTATTCTTCCCTTCAGACGACGCACGCGAACTTACCTCGAGTTTTATTAGTGAACAGCCTCTACCTATTCAGCTTATCGTACCCGATGGCAACTGGAGACAGGCCAGCAAAGTTTCCACTCGTCACCCAGAACTAAACAACGTTGAACGCGTAAAAATCAGCACGCCAAATACCGGCGAACACCATTTACGAGTTGAACACTTTGAAGAAGGCATGTCTACACTACAAGCCATTGCTATGGCCTTTGGCGTGATCGAAGGTCACGAAATTGGACAGAAACTGAACTCTCTTTATCAAGAAAAACTTAATCGAACACTCAAAGCACGAGGTCAATTATGAATCCAATCACTGTCTTCGTCGATGCTGATGCGTGCCCAGTGAAAGATGAAATCAATAAAGTCGCCCAACGCACTCAGATTAAAGTAATTTTGGTCGCTAATCAATTTATCAACATACCCTTAAACTCACTCTTTGAAATGAAGGTTGTAAAAGGAAGCTTCGACGCAGCCGACGACTGGATTGTTGACCATATTGATGCACGATCTATAGTGATCACCGCTGATATCCTATTAGCGGATCGTTGCCTAAAAAAACACGCTCGAGTTTTAGGACATAAAGGCAATGAATTTAATGACGACAATATTGGATCTGCCATTGCCCAACGAGAACTAATGGAAAATTTGCGACACATGGGTGAAAATCGCGGTGGCCCTTCCCCCATGCAGAAAAAAGACCGCTCTCAATTTTTAGCAAAGCTAGATCAAATAATTCAGGATTTGAAAAGAAAAAGATAAACCGCATCTGGCCGCTCAAGAATAGTGATATACAGCTCGGTAAAGTTATTGCTATAGTTTTTCCCATGCAAATGGAATTGGACTCAGTACTTAAGAATAATTTTAGCTTGGCTGCGTTTCGTCCCGGCCAAAAAGAAATCATCTGGTCCATTATAAACAAGAAAGACGTACTAGCCGTGTTGCCGACTGGCGGCGGAAAATCACTGTGTTTCCAGTTTCCGGCCGTTTTTAAGAAAGAATTGGTTATTGTCGTATCACCGTTAATAGCCTTAATGAAAGATCAAGTTCGATCTCTTCAAAGTAATGGAATTCCCGCAGGCGCCATCTATTCCGGGCAAACAGAAGATGAAAAGCGAACAATATTCGCCGATATTCAAAAAGGGGGACCTTACATTCTATATTTGTCTCCCGAGCGCGTTCAGAAAGAAGGATTCCAGCAATGGATACGTTCTAAAAATATCGCACTGTTTGCAATTGACGAAGCTCATTGCGTATCCCAGTGGGGCCATGACTTTCGTGAAGAATACGGTCAACTCAACATTTTAAAACGACTGCGCCCCGATGTACCCACGCTGGCGCTGACAGCATCCGCCACACCCACTGTATTGCACGATATCGCCCGGCAAATTAATCTAAAAAATCCAGAAAAACGCGTACACGGTTTCTATCGCCCTAACCTCTACTTTCAGGTGGAAATGTGTGATGGTGAAGAACACAAAGATCGTCTTTTAGTGCAAGGTATTCAACAACACCCCGAAGGTCGCGTGATCGTATACTGCGGCACTCGAAAAAAAACAGAAGAGGTTCATCAAAACCTTTCAAGTGTGTTTTCTGGTGTTGGCTTTTACCATGCCGGATTAACCCCAAACAAACGCACCGACGTTCAAGAAAAATATATGACTGGCAATTTACGTATCTTAGTAGCCACAAATGCGTTTGGAATGGGTATCGATCAGGCCGATGTTAGACTGGTAGTTCACTATCACATGCCGGCGACCATCGATGCTCTCTATCAAGAAATGGGACGCGCTGGACGCGACGGCAAAGATTCAACATGTATGATGTTGTACGCAGCAAAAGACAAGGGGCTACAGTCTTACTTCATACAAAGCTCAGACGCCCCACCAGAAATTAAAAGCGCTCGCTGGCGAAATCTAGATGCGCTGGTAAACTATTCGGAAAGTTCAGAATGTCGTCACGGCGAAATTTTGACGTACTATCAAGATGCTCAACGAATTCAGATGTGTGGACATTGCGATAACTGCGCTCCTGATTCTAATCGCAAAATTGTATTGCCAAAAGAATCGGTTTTATCCCGCATGAGCGAAAAACTGACTAAACCATCAAAACCTGCTGCTAAAAAACGTTCAAATGCCGACGCGGTATTATTAAACGAGGAACAAGAAACGCGCTTCCAGGCGCTTAAAGCGTGGCGCAAGCAAAAATCAACAGAACTAGACGTTCCCGCGTTTATTATTTTTAGCGATCGAACACTGCGTGATCTGGCTATACAGAACCCCGCTAAATTTGACGATCTTCAAAACATCCACGGCATCGGCAGCGAAAAATTAGAACGCTACGGGGCAGATGTGATGTTAGTATTGACAGAGTCTTAAACCCCAAATCATAGTTACTGTCATGAAAACATCATTAGTTCTTTCGACCCTATTCGTGTCGTTTACATCTTTGGCGCAAAATTACCCGTCGACCTTTCCACCAATAGCACCCGTTCGCTCCTCGGATGACCGCGCTATTTCACGCGGCCCAATGCGCATTCCAATAGTTAACGAGAGTCTTACTCCCGATGCCATTCAAAGCGTTGGAGCCCATCCCGGAGCGGCCGTGCAAGTGGTCCGAATAGTTAAAAACCAATACACAGCGGCAAGTGGCTTACGTTTTTCAACAACCTTAAACACCTCTTCAGGTGCCCGCCGCGCAGAACTTATCACTGATGCTAACGGCACTATTGAAACGGCCTCGTGCAATCAGCCGACGCTTGATCTAAATTTGCAGTTCAAAGAAGGTCGTTTTGGAATTTCAACTCGCAATAAATACTACACCTTAAAACTTCAAGTACCCTGCAAAGCTAAAACAGTAGTAGTTTTCAAAGAAGACTCACCAGCAGGCCAAGTGGTCGCGATTCACCAGACGATTCAGCGAGCACTCTACACGCTAGCTCAAGTGAGCGACTTTAAATTTTGGTCACGTCCAATTAATTTTATTTTTCCGTCGGATGGTGACTACTATATCAACGATCAAGTCAACTTGACGCTGGGACACCAATGGGATGTTGTTGCGCATGAAATGGGCCACGCGATTTACGATCAAGCGGTTGTCGGACAGTTTGGTGGAGGCTCTCATAAAATCGATGAATGTTACTCCAACGCATTAGCTTTATCTGAAGGTTGGGCGTCTTTCTTTGCGGCGTGGGTTCATATCGACCTCCGCGACAAAGACGCCAAATTTGAATACTTGGTTCCACGCCGCGCCCCGATTCGCTTTGAAAATGTTCCTAGCGACGTATGCGGCAAACCCACCAATGAATGGCGCGTAACTTCGTTCTTCTGGGACTTGATCGATATCAATCAAGACGGTGAATTATCACAGACGGCAGCAAAAAAATTGTGGGATGATTTATTGAACGCTCGTGTAGGTTCTGTAAAAGCAGCGGCCGATCGTTTAATCAGCCGCGGTTGGAATGCGGATCAAATTGCTCAAGTCTGGAAACTTAATTTCCCAGCCGAACGATAAATTAAAAAATAGCGGCGCTTAAAGGGATTGCAAAAACGGAAGAGCCCCATGTTTGCGATAAAACACGCACATATTTTGGAAGATCTTTCGTTCGCCCATTAGAATCTCCATTTAAATCAGGAAAAATATTCTTGTACGGGGCCAAGTTCCATTCCACAGCCATTCCGTATTTATAATTACGCAGCCGCTGTCCTTTTGCGGAGTAGCCTGCAACACTCACTTTCTTACCTTCAGAACTCAGGTCCCAGTCAGTTGGGTACAGCTCACTCAAAGCCGCTGGCGAATTATAGTAAAAATTCTTCAAAGACACTTTTACACGCTCCCCGTTTACGATCGCACTACCGACCGACTCTTTTTCATCAATCAGCTGATCAATATTTGCAAATGAAGTCCCAGCAATACGGTTAAATGCATTGGCCACGCGCACGTCAAATAGATTTTCATCACCCTCTTTGAGTTTTTTTGTCGCTTCAAACGACAACCGTGCGGAACGGGCTGCCGAAACTAAATACGCATAGGCTGATTGCATACGCTTTTCACCATCTGACACGCGCACAAATAGTTTTGGGTACTGGCGCAGCACTTTGATACGCGTATGAGACGACATCCCCTGCGCCCCTTTTCCATCTACACTGGCTATAGCGGCTTCAACTATATTATCGATTCCAAATAGTTGACCAATTTTTTTAACGGCGTCTCGCAATCCTGTAAATGAATACGCTGTTGTACTATATAGAACGCTGGCGTTAGCTGAGCTTGCCGAATACAGTGCATACAATTCCGGTTTTCCTAGGAGGATATATCTATCTTTTTCCGATGCGAACGAAGCAAACGACATGTAAAGTTTGTTGTCCCACCAAATCGACTGACCACTTCTAACCAAATCCCCAAAATCATTTACAATAAGCGCATAGTCATTCGTCAACTGACGAAAGAACGCGTACAAATCATCGTCCGTTAAAATTTCGCTACCGATGCCAGGCGAATTTTCTGTAATATATTTAAAAACAATTTCCCAATGATTAACAGAGCCACTTTCATTCAAAGGGAAGAAAGTCTGAATTCCTGCCATTTGCGCACGTAACGCGGTAACAATCATCGTTCTCGTTGCGGAAATTCCCGCTATGTATAACTTAGCTCTAAAAATAAAACCTTTCATAGATTTTAATGTTCGTAATTGTAAGGCCAAAAATTTAGCCTGAGGCGATAACCCTTTGTAGACATCTGGATTTGAATACTTGGTGATAATCGCATCGAGCTCCTCTACCGAACGCACACCCGAACGTTTTGAATCACCCGCAGTGCCAGAGCCTATTAACTCACGACGCATCTCTAAGAAGTCGGCACTGAATGTTTTTTCAATAGCGGGAACGTCCGTAGTAGCGGCTGCTGACGAACGCGGGCTCTTTTTGATGTCACCAAGAAGTTTTTGGTAATACTCATCATCGTTAAACGGCAGAACGGGGTTCACCACATCTTCCAAAGCTACTTTAGGCAGGGCCTTAGCCGTCTTATTTGCTTTTGAAAAAGAAGTCGCTGCACACACCATCGCAGCAACTAAAAAATAACTCGAATAACGCTTCATGGAGCCTCCATTTAAAAGGGAAATATCACTCTTAAATGCTATTCGGTCGCAGAATGAATTCAAATAAAAAAACAAACAAACTGGACTGACCAACACAAAGCTAACCGAGCGACTAACAAAGAAGAAACCAACTTGTAATAGGTTCAGCGAGTCTGGTAGTGTTTAGGTATTCATGCTAAACACTTCACGTCGCCTATTACTAGGTCTACATCGCTGGTCTTGGCGACACTCCAAAACAACATTAATTTTTACGCTGCTTGTCTTTATCGCTGCCTCTGTAGGCCTTAACCGTTTACAATTCTTACTCAGTATTGACGACCTAATTGATCCCGACTTTCAGACCTATACAGATCTCAAGAACCTAAACGCCGAATTTAAAGATAAAAATACCGTTTTACTTTCCGTCGAGTCTAAAGAACCGTTCACAAAGACGTTTCTCTGTGATTTCCAGGGATGGATACTTAAAACTGCCCAAGCCAACCCTGAACTTATGTATATCCAATCTACCTTTGGAATTCGCCAAGCGATCGTTAACGGAAGTCAGTTTACGATGAAAAGTTTTCTAGACCTCGACTGCCTCACAAACGATCCTGAAAGTCAGAAAATATCGGACGCATTTAAGAAAATCCACACGTCTCCATGGCACGGGATATTATCTTCGCGAATGCAGTATTCGTTGAGCGTTAATTTTGTAATTTTCGACCCTGAAGATAAAAAATTTGGAACCGTTGACGTTAACGTTGTGCCTTCTCTGCAAAAAAGCTTCGAAAGCGAAATCTTTAAAAACTCCGATGAAAAAGAAAAGCTGAGTGTATATTGGGGCGGAATTACGACCTACCAAAGCTACCTAAGGAAAGCATTCGAGCAAACGCAATTTTTAAACATGATGATGTTTCTGATCAGCATGCTCATCTTTAAAATATTCCTAGGCACCTGGAAAGGTGGCTTGGTTTTTAATGCCACCATTTTCATTAGCATGGGCATAACGTTTGGCTTAATGGGGTATTTGGATATTCCCGTTGATGTCTTGACCAACTCAACCGGACTGATGATGCTCGTGGGCTGCTTAGAGGATTTTACATTTGTCGTCTTTGGAATGTTGCGTTTCAAGTGGTCCATGCGCTCGTCGCTTCGAAAATTTATGCTACCCTCGTTTTTCACATCCCTGACGACAGCCATTGGATTTGCCTCATTAGTTACGTCTGACCTAAGCACCATTCGTCGATTTGGCCTAATCAGTGCGTTTGCTGCAATGTTAGAATGGGCGTTAGTTTTTCTTGTATTACCTGCCGCCTTAAAACATTGGCCCTGGTTAGCCCGCATTAACTTCACCCCTCCTCGATTTAGTCTAAAGTTCACTCAGAAAAATATCATTCCGCGATGGTTAGCCATTCTATTATGCCTACCCATTGTTGTCCCGTTTATTTTTATAGACAAACTTACTATTAAGGATGCGCCAGATTCCTTTTTTTTCAAAAACCATGTCGTCATTCAAACGATGGAGCATTTCAAAAAAACGCGGGGCTGGATAACTGAAGTTAGTATTGTATTCAACACTAACAACACGGACTCCGAAAATCGTCGGATCATTGAGCAGGCGCGAAAGAACCCTTTTGTAACCATTATCGAAGATTCTTACACCGCCAATGAATACATCATGGCCAACCTTGAGCCTAATGACCGGCGAACCGTTCAAAGCATGATTGATGAATCACTCGCGGGCAAACGCCTGAAATCCTCACGAAACGTCCATCGTGCCCAACTGTTCCTAAACACAATGGAAATGGACAATATTAAACTTCTAATTAACCAATTCAAAGATATTTGTCAGAACCAAAAATGCACTTTGGTTGGCAGTCTAATTTCCTACAATGAGTTCAGCATTAAAATTCTAAACACTTTGTTTTCAAGCTTAGGTCTTAGTGTTTTTTTAGTCGTCTTGCTTCTGCTTTCTATTAAACAAGGAACGACTTGGTCTGAAATGTCGGCATTAATCGCATCCTCGTTATGGGGGCCACTGATTTTACTCACACTATTTATCGTATTCCGTATCCCACTCACCTTCGTATCCTGCATCTGTGCATCGCTGCTCGAAGGGCTCGCCGGAGACAACGCCATTCAATTCATATTCAGTTCACGAAAGGGTGGATTAAGCCACTCGGTTGACGCGCTCTCGGAAGGAAGTTTGATAATGACGATTGGAATGATATTGTTAATTTCAACATTTATGTTTTCCGTCATCGCCTCGATTGCTATTCTGGGAATTTATATTTTACTTGGAGTTATTTTAGCGTTCTTTGGTGACGTCTGGATACTCAAAGGTTTACTACAAAAATAGCCGCCCCACCACAGCTTACATGCGCTTACTTGTGTCTTTAAATGTAGATGCAGACGTAAGCCCGACAATCAAATTCTACTCTCGTTACACAGCTTCTAAATTCTACAACAACATCACGAACCAAGGAACAGTGACTGGATTAAACTTCAGAACAACTGATATCGGTGTGGCTCGTGGTTACTCTGGTTCTCAAGTCTACTTAGAAAGAGCGTACGCAGACATCAAAATGAGTGATTCACTTATTTTCAGTGCAGGTCGCTTATCTACTATGGACGGACCTCCAAATCATTTAGCTAACGGTAAATCAAGAATGGGTACTTACCCGGCTCTTGTGTACAACACGACACTTGATGGTTTAGCGTTAACTTACAACCACGATCTAACTACTGGCAGCGGCTTAACAGCACGTATGGTGTACACTCCGCTACAAAGTTTATCATGGGCTAACAACGCACCACTTTACCAAGGTCAAATCACTACTGGTAATGACGGAAAAGCGGGTGACAAACTTCCTTCATCTCAAGCTATCGCTTCTTGGATGCTAGAGTATAACTCTAAAGAAATGGGAATTTTTGGTAACTTCACGGCAATCTACCAAGGTTTAACTGTGAACTCACTAGGCTTCAACGGTTCAAGCGTGGGCGGAACGGGTCGCACTGTATCTGAATACGGCGTGCACTCTTTAACATTAGATATGGCGAACATCGCTCAATCTAACGTTGATTTAGGCCTATCGTTCCTTTCTTCTCAAATGAAAAACTCTGGATCAGTAACTGCAGCAGCTCTTGGCGGCACAGTATACGGTTACGGCGCGACTCAAGAAAACGAAACGATCAGCAGCTCAACGACTCTTGCTTCTCTTCGTTACAAGTACGCAAGCAATGATTACATTGGTTACGAATACTTAAACGGTGGCAAAGGTAACTTCATCTTTGATCTTGGCGCAGAAGATTTAACAAACTTCCAAGCCACTCCAGGAACAGCATCTAATGTGTACTTGCTACACAAGTTCTCTCCTGAATTGGGTCTACGTGTTGGTTACCGTCAACAAGAGTATAAATACTCTGCTCTTGCATTCGGTGCAATTTCTGAAATCGACCGTAAAGTTAACTCATACTATGCTAACTTACGTTTAGATTTCTAATTTTAGAATTTACGAATTCTGATAAAGAAAAAGGGATGCTTCGGCATCCCTTTTTCTTTATTTAATGCGATTTTAGATACAAAAGTATTTAAATAGACCCTTCGTACACAGCCAGGCCATCCAAATTACGGAACTCAATTGTTTGAGTTATTCCAAGCAAAATCATCTTTGCCACATCAGTTACAAACTCAACTCGATCCGTGGTGTACAAAATAATATGCCCAGGCGTGCCCGGTTCGGTCTGCACGCATTCAGCCTCGATCAATTGCCTCGTGAGCTCACGTTCTGAACTCACGAGCGTAACATTTGGACCGAAATAGTTTTTCAATGCTTGATACAGCAGCGGGTAATGAGTGCAACCCAAGACTAAGGTATCAATACCGGCGTCCTTCATTGGTCGCAGATAGCGATCGATAATTAAATCTGTTGCGGGATCATGGAACAGACCTTCTTCCACAAGTGGAACAAACAACGGACATGCCTGAGCAAAGATTTCTCCTTGATACCCCATGACTCTGAGTTCACGTTCATAGACTTTTGAGCTAATGGTAGCCTTGGTTCCGATAATACCGATTTTTCCATTGCTCGTTTCACGTAGCGCCGAAATTGCACCCGGCTGAATGACTTTAAAAACTGGTAGTCCATTGTACTCATTGGCCGGAAACTGAGTCGACGCCGAATTGCAGGCGATGATAAACGCCTGACATTTAAACTGACTTAAAAAATGTAAGTTTTCTTCGGTGTACGTTCGAATAGTAACGCCCGATTTAGTTCCATATGGCAATCGAGCCGTATCACCCAAGTAAATCCATGATTGGGCAGGAAACGTCTGACAGAGTTGTTTTAAAACCGTCAGACCGCCTACGCCAGAATCAAAGACACCAATCGGAGCCATCTATTTATTCAAACCATGAGCACGAGACTCGTTCATACCTGACGTCGACATTTCGATGAAGCGCGCCTTTTCACACAACTCTTCAATTGTGGATGCATTCACGTACGTCATTCCAGAACGGATACCGCCAGATAATTCCATGATAACATCTTTTACGTGACCTTTAACGGACACCGTAGTCGATTCACCTTCTGGAGCCATGCCTTCCGGAACACCACCGCGCCAAGAATCTTGTGCGGACCGAGACGCCATACCACGATATTGCTTGCGACCGTTTTTGATTTCCCCCGGAGTTTCAATTGTTCCCGACAACATACTTCCGAGCATCACTAGATTCGCTCCACCAGAAAGAGCTTTTACAATGTCTCCAGACGTTTTAATACCGCCGTCTGCGATGATGGGTACGCCTTTTTCTTTCCCGACTTCCGCACACAATGCCACGGCTGTTAATTGCGGAACACCAGCGCCCGTTATAATGCGAGTGGTACACATAGAGCCCGGACCAATACCCACTTTGATTGCATCGGCACCCGCTTCAATTAATTCCTCAGTGGCTTCTGGCGTCGCTACGTTACCAGCGATAATGTCGATTTTAGGAAAGTTATCTTTACACCACTTCATTGTTTCCAACATTTGCACCGAGTGACCGTGGGCAATGTCGATCGTAAGAATATGAACACCCGCTTCAACCAATTTTTTAGCGCGATCACGAAAGTCGTCATTCACACCAATGCTGGCCGAAATTAAATTTACATTAGCTTTACGGATGGTATGCACATGTTGAACTTGCTCATCGATCGTCATAAAGCGATGAAGAATCCCAAGGCCACCGAGTTTAGCCATTGCAATCGCCATGTCAGATTCCGTGATTGTATCCATGTTCGCCGAGACGATGGGTAGATCTAATGAATAGTTACGAGTGAGCTGAGTTTTTAATGACGGGTCTTTACGTGAACGCATGTCTGTTTTTGAAGGAACGATCAATACATCATCAAATGTTAGACCCTTCATACGCGTGCGAACTTGTTGCCATTTAAAAAGTAATTCCATAAAACTCCCTGCATTTTTTTTACTTACTAGGCCCAGCGGTGAGCCGCCTAGGGGGTGTTGCCAGCCATGTTTTCAAGCGGTTTAGCCTGTGTCTGAATATAGATTTCTGCTAACAGCAGAAAGGCGAACAGACTTACGACGCCGTTGAAGATACTGACTAACAAAGCCAGCACCGGAGTGTCATTAAAATCCTTATAATTATCAAGAACAGAGCTCAGCATTATAGGAAATACAAAGTAAAACACAAGAAAGACAAAACAAGTCGATAACCAATGCCTACGAAAATGACGTTCGGACGCCTGCAACGCATCTACGTTTCCTTTATCGTACTCAGGATCCAAAAACACAACGACCGGAACATAGGCATAGGCAATAAACTTATACAACCCAGGTAAAACCAAAGCCAGAAACCACCATGTGGTTTTCCCCCAACTACGAAGGGTTTCGATAAACAGCTGCTCGGAGGGACCGCCTTCGATTTGATACTTCGGGGCACCTTGTTTTAAGTTTCTAATTTGGCTCAACGCCAGCAATGTAATCAAGGTCGGAAAGATAATCCCATTTACCAAATGAAGACTCGCAAATCCAATCAAAGAGAACGTGCTAGGATCCGCGCTGTTTATTATCGCCTCTATCTTTTTTACCAAAAAATGCTCAAAAATAGAGCTGATCCAAAAGAATAGAACGATCGGAATTAAGAAAAGTTTCAATTGGATGAGTTTTTTAAAAGCATTTTTGAAAAGCATGAAAATATTAAATATTTGTTAGTGACAAACCTCAAGAAAAATGATTTTTTAGTGATTCATTTTTGCAATTGCATGCGCCCCGGTGGTGAAACTGGTAGACACACAGGACTTAAAATCCTGGGCTTCGGTCAAACGGGCGTGCCAGTTCGATTCTGGCCCGGGGCACCATTTGTCAAGCGAGACGAACTCACACGCTTGAAAAAATTTAGATTCTGACTCTCAATCCCAAAATTTGAAAAACCACCGCTAGGACCCAAAAGGCCCGAAGGGTTTTCTTTTGTCTTTTTGACTCCTTTGGCGACTCCGCCACCTTGCTTACCCCCTAAACCATGTTCACTTGCTTTATCGATCCAGCCTTTGCCTTGCACATAAACAAAAAAAGTCGCACCCAAGGTTTGACCCTTGAGTGCGTTATCATAGTGGGCTTGGCCCACATGGAAATGAATTTCAAAACCATCCTTTAGGATTTCGATTTTATGAACTATTAATTTGATTATATCTGACCTCATCTTAGGGTCGTTTTCTCCTTTCATGATTAAATTTTCTAATCCGCTTTTAAAAATCTCATGAGTTTTAAAATTCAGCGGTGTTTGAACTTCGACCTTTTCTTTAGCCACTTTCGATTTTTCAACAAATCCAGCCTTTTTCAATTGAAGCTCCTTCATCTGATCGACGATCGGCTGCATGTCCATGTCAGCTGGTAGTCTACTTAGGCGTTCAGCAAGAACTGTGATTTGCCGCTCTAAGGCTCCGATTTTTAACCTTAAATCTTTAGCCTCATCAAATGTTGATTTGTTTTCAGAAATCGCTTTGGCGCGTGCTAATAAGTTTTCTGTAAAAGCTTGGTCCAAAATAAATTTCTTAACCTCAGACCAGACGGCGATTTCAAGTTTGTCGGCTGGAACCCTACGCGGTGAATGTTTTAAAAGTTTTTCTTCTAAAACAGCTTCGTTCTTTTTCGTCGCTAGGTGTTCATAGTAACCAAATTTTTTCCCGGTATGGCTTGTGGCACTGGCTCCTGACATGCGCTCGCCACATTCTTTGCAGAATGTGATCCCTGACAGCAAATATGGATATTTATTTTCATGAGTTTTTCGACGGCTGCAATTTTCCTTCAATAACTTTTGCACCTTACCAAAAATGTCTTTATCAACAATAGCAGGCCACACAGCTTTGGTTTCCTCAACTCCTGTCTTCGTCGTAAAAACCCTGACACCAATGTAGGACTTATTGCTCAGTATCCGATAAACATTTTCAAGCCTTAAAAATTTCCCTCTAGGACTTCCGCCACCACGAATTTCTTTTGGGATTTGAACTTTGTTTGAAGTGAGCCACTTACAAGTTGCAGCCAAGGTTTTTTCTTTTAAGTAAGTCTTAAAAATCAAATTCACAAGCTCGGCTTCTTCCGGAATCACCACAAGTGTGCCAGACTTATCGGGTCCTGCTTTATATCCAAGCGGAATACTACCACCATTATAAAGTCCACGTTTTGCACGAGCTAAAAATGAATTCGAAACCCTTTCTGCTGTTTGCTTTCGCTCGAACTCTGCAATTGAGGCCATTAAATTTAAAACCATACTGCCAGCTGCGCCCGAGGTATCAAAATTTTCACGAATCGACATAAACTTACAATCATGCTCTTTTAAAAATTCCTGAAGCAGGGCAAAGTCTTTCGTAGATCTTGAAAACCTTGAAAGCTCCGTCACCAAAACCAAATCAATTTCATGATTTTCAATCGCTCGAAGCATTTTCTGAAACGCAGGACGCTTCATGTCTTTTGCAGACACGCCTGGATCTGAAAACACTGTCGTAATTTCACCAAAGGGCTCAACCAAATTTTTAAGGTTCACATACTCTCTGAGCCTTAATTCTTGGTTTTTAATGGAACCTTCAGGATTTTCAGCCTGTTCTTCGGTACTGACCCTGGTGTAGATCGCAATACGAAACATCTTCGACGAATTTGATTTATTTCGGTGAACATTCGATTTTTTCAATAAACGTTGATTCATTTGTCATAACTCCTTTTTGGTTGTGGCAACCGGGAGCTATGTATTTTCGCAGGCTCTAAAACTTCTGAGATCGGATATTTTTGTTTTACCAACAGATCCCAAAGTTCAGCAAGCACATTAGAATAATCTTGATCGGTTAACGCATGGAGTTTGCGTTTAATGGAATCACACTTCCAATTGGTACGCTTTGACATCTAACCCCCTTGATGGTGATGGTTTGATTTTCCTTCAAATGATTGAGCTGTCTGATTGTTTGCATGTTTAGTTCCTTTTTTAGTTGTGTTGTTGTTTTCATTTCTTTGGTTCCCGTTTTCTTTCTTCTTCTTCTTTTATTTTATAATTTATATTCTTCCTCCTCCTGATCTCCCTGATAATACCCCCTTCTTACTTTGCGCTTTGCTGACCACTTTCCGTCGTAGAGGGGGAGTGGTCAGCAAATTTAAGCAAAGTTTCCCCAGGGGGTATCATCAGGGAGAATTGAATTCATTCAACGACTTAGAAGAACCGACACCTCAAACTCATCATCAAACATCGTGCTTGATCTTTTGTTTGATGCCTCTGGCCCTTTTTCATGAAGCCATCAAATCGTTTAAACTCACAAACTCGAAAAATCTTGTGCTGAGCTTATGATTTATTGGAACATCAAAACCTTCGATCACCGACATAATCTTTCGATCAATTTGTTCATTCGGTGTGACGTAAATCACTTTTTCAATCCCTGCCGATAGCCTGAACTCGGTGATGATTTGGCTGTAGCGCTGTGTGCTTTTGGCATGAAGCTCTAGCTCAATGGCAACAGCTTTCGGTTGATTGTCGAAAACTAAAACTGCATCTGGGATTTTTCGTAAATCTTTTGGGTTTAAGTTTTTCCCATTAATCCACCGAGACCTTGGGTACTTGCCATTGAGCTTTGGTTTGATGTCATTAATGAGCAGATCATGATCCAACGTCGGCACACTTAAAACCACAGGCCGCTCATTAAAAGCCAAACCCGAATGCCGCATTTGCAAAACCCTTATGGCTTTTGTCGTTACCTGAAATACCACGCCGATTTCACGATCACCACGTATAGCCTTGATCCTTGGCACCTTGGTTCGCACGATATAGTCATTTTCCTCTAGCAACCTCAGTCTGTTCATAACGGTTGCATGGCTTCGACCTTTATAAAACAAATCATGGATTTGATAAAAACTTGTCACCACGTTTTCATAAAGCTCCATCAGCATTTTTAAATCACGGTCCGTTAAAACAACATGACTCACTTTTTTTGAATCACTTTGGCTAGGCTCTTCGATCAAATTGCACCTCCTCGACAAACGGATAGCCATCAATCAGCAAACTAATAACGCCAACACCATTTGAATAATTTTTTAGACGATTCGGATGGATCTTGTACTGTTCAACCTCACGAAGCGACATATCGCCACTGGTTTCAACATCACCCCAATTGTTCTTCGTAGCCCTTTCTGTGGATTTTTGTTTTGTACGCGTGCCAAGGTGTCGAGCCATATAGTCCGCAGTATCTGGATCATTTAGGCCTAAGAGCACCTTGATATTGGTGTTCACGTTGATCGTTTTAGCAAAACTCACTGAAACATTTTCCAAATCACTAATAGCCTGATGCGATAAATGAAGGGCTATATTCTTTGACCTCGCTTTATTCAAAAACTGTTCAAACCCGTCAAATACAAAAGCCGAGAACTCATCAATCATCACCGGACAAAAACTTGCATTCATTTTTCGTTTTGATGTGATCCATGCTAAGAGCTGTAAAACCATTTTCCCGAAAACTTTGGCCGTTTTCTGAAATTGCAGAGTATTAAGTAAGATCACGCAGGCCTTGTACTTTGAGGTCTCGGGATTGTTAATTAATTTTTCAAGATCAATTTCTTTTTCCTCATCATGGCTAAAAAAATGATCACGAAGCTCTGAATCACAAAATGGTTTAAGCTGCGAAATGATTCCAGAGAACCTTTCTTCACGGGTTGTGCTATTCATTTGGTTGAGCTTTGTGATTTCTAAAAGTAAATCCTCTGGAAAATTCTTTTCATCTTTTACAAGCTCTAACATCTTCTGTGGATTGTTCAGATAATCAAAAAGCACTGGAATGCTGGCCTCATAGCCACAAGCTTTCAATGTTTGGACTATCAATAAAACCGCTGAATGCTGAATCGACTTGAAATATTCACTTTCAAATTCCAAAGAGCTGATCAGCCGGTCTGCAATCTCTGTCGGCGAGCCACCAACGAGCGGATTTAAACTCATGGCTTTATCTGACAAATTAAATACCGCAATTTTTGAAAATAATTCGGGCGTGAGTTTTTCTTGAAGTTTCCACAAGATTTCTTCATCGCCCTTACCATCAACCAAAATTGGTGTGTGATTTGATTTCAGATCCCTGATAAACCACGGTAAAACGACGGACGCGGTTTTACCGCGTCCTGTCGCTCCGATGATTTGCACATGACCAGTTCTTTGCTTATTTGATAAATAAATCGGTGATTCACCAACCAGCGTATAGCCCACATAAATGGACTTACTCGTCATATTTATCCCTTCGTTTCATTTTTTCTAAAGCCATTTGCCTTTCATAAGCTTCGGGGTGTTTCATCTTGAATTTCCAATTCAAAAATGACTTTACTCCCCAAGCCAAACCAACACCGACCAAAGTTAAAAAGAACCAATGCTCTTTAGCCCAGGCCTCGATGTAATTTATATGGCTTCCAACGTAGAGCAGAAATCCACAGATCAGTAACATCACAATGGATTGCGTGCTGACGTCATCATTTCTTTGTTTGTTATCGTACATATTTTCTCTCCGTTTTTTTGTTTTTAGATTCGTCATCAACGATTAACTTTTCGGGTCTCAGAGTTGCGTAATTGTTGTCATCATAAAAATAATCCGGATCGCATGGGTCTGGCCTATGCGAGGGTGCGAAACTATTCTTGTTATTTCGATAATAATTAACCTGCTCTAAAATCATGTCTCCTGAGATCACAATATCCTTATCCATTGGAAGGTATTTCACGAAGTCATCAACGAAATCATGGTAATACTTATGGGTAAAATCTAAATCCTGATTTGAAAAGTGCAGCATTAAGCTCAATGCCAAATCAGTAGGTCCCGTACCGGAATATCCCCAGTTAAATCCGTATGATGTTCTAAATCGTTTTGGCAGATTCGACTGAGCAAATCCATTTTCGCCACGACTTAGAATCACGTCGCTCAATTCTCCGATTTTAAGTAACTCGTATTTCTCTTTTTTCTGTTTCGGATCAAGGAGCCGAAAGCAATTTGCTATTTTCAATTTATTTCCTTTGTTTGGTGTTTTGTTTGATTCCATCATTTCATTTCTTTGCTGATCAGATATTTCGATCATGTTTTTCATTTAAAAAACTCCTTTAAATGTTTTGGTGGTCACCGAATTACTTGTGGTAGTTTCGGATAAACCACCGGGTTAAACGCAATATTTGCGTCTTTGATTTGGGCCTGGCTGTTGCAAACAAATTTTTTCAGATGGTGCTTACGCCATCTTTTTTTGATTTTATTTTTTGAGACTTAAGATTTGAATTTTTTCTTGATTTTGTTTTGGAATGTGTTAAGTTAGATAAAGTTTCCGTCGCAAGAAACATCTTCATAACCCAAGCTTATACAAATCAAAAAAATTATAAATACCTAATGTACCTCTAAGATTTTCTCCTTTCTTTTATCTAATGCAACTTTTGGGGGTAATTTAGTGCCATTGTTTGTCCTAACCCCTTGAATTGAATACAAAAGAAAATTTTTTACCCCCTCAAGCACTTCGCTTGAGTTAGAATCTGACCGCATTCGTTCTTGTGGGGGGAATAGGTGCCACGAAATTTATCCGTTGATGAAAAAAATAATTTAATCGAGCAGGCTGACCGAACTTTATCAGTTCTGAGCCCACATCTTCGTTATGTTCTGGTTGCCAGATGGAATAAAGAGAGAAAATGTTACACTCCGCACTTAACTTCACCCGAAGGTTTTGATCGGGACAAAAAAGCGATTCTTTTAAAATTTTACTACGAGCCAAAACTGAGAATGATTTCGTATCCGACGGATCTTCGTGGCGAGGATAACGAGCCCGAAGAAAATATCGTTTCAGGTTCAGTCGATCCCATTACTGGTCGCATCCGTATCATTATTGATTGTGAAAAACGATATAAGCCTGTAAGGCCAGCCCCTTTTAAAAAATGGCTCGATCTTAAAAACATGCCGCCGTATTCATTCCCTGAGGATTTGGATACAATTCCTGGTTGGTCCAACGAAAAAGAGGCTTCAATGATTCAGTCGTTGAAAAATGATGGACTACTCATTGATGAGGCTGAGCCAATGCAACCAGAGCTCAGTGTCTTTCCTGAGGGCCAAAGACCCGAAATCAAGACTTACTGGATTGATATTCTGAACTCGGTTCGTGATGAGCTCAATCTTAAGTATCCCGAATCGGATCTAGATCGTGAGCTAAATGTCGTATTAACAAGTAAATTTGATTTTGAAAATCTCTACGGCGTAAACGCCTTGTATGAATTGTTTCGCGAAAACCCCGCTGACTTGAAGCAGTCACTACTACAGGACTTGTATTTCTCCGGCGCTTTTGGAAACTTTTCTTTTAAACTTAAAGCTACTGCATTTTTGCTATCAAAAGGTTATCGAAACGCAGAAGAGGCAGTTTTTATTTTCAGGCATCATTGCCTTGGATTAAAAAAATTCTTTCCCGAAGTTGCAGCTCTTTTTGCAGGTCTTTTTACAGAGTCTGATTTTTACACGAACCAATCAATTCTCGAGTCATTGCTTTCTAAAATTACCAAACAGAATTTTTCTGATCGAACAGATTTATTCCGACTCAACACCAACAACGACCCAAACTTCCTATCAAACATTTGGGGGAGATTAAAAAAGGTCCGTGAAAGTTTCACTGACAAACAATCAGAACTTGTTGATCTTCTATATCTTGGGCGGCCTGCCATGACCTACGAAGAAACAGCAGCCACCCTTGGAATTTCATTTGATTCTGTTCGTGATCGCGAAGACGGCGTGATTTTGAAAATGAAAAACGAATTCAAGGAATTTGCATCGCTTTCGCCGTACAAAGATTATCATAAAAATAACATCGTGATTTGGTCATACATTGGCTGCCGTCACAATCCAACGGCAGAAAAGATTCATCCACTTTATCGAATTAAGGTTGTCGATGGCATTGAGCGAAAAGAATTTATTTCTCAAGGAGCCCTTTTTGCCGAACGAGTGACTCGAGTATTGGGCTTAAACTTACTACAAAATGCCACGAGTGACGATTTGTTGATTGTTACGGCCGCACGCGCTGATGCTGAATCGAAAAGCGAGCCTTTGGTAGCAGCTGCCGGTGTGTCCCCAGCCTAGTTAAAAAATGCATTCAAGTTTTTGGGGGAGCGAAAATCAAACTGTATTTTTCGGCTAAACCTGACTGTGATTTTTACAGTCAGGTTTGAAGGGGTTTGAAAGCAATGCTCATAACTCATTCCAACCAAGGCCAATTTTTTTTCTTGTTTTTTTTGCCATCATGCCCACGAAAAAACCGAACAAAATTGAAGACGAGGCTGCGCAGAGATGCCACAGCAGATCAGGAATAACAAACCAAGTGACCGCAGGTGGCCCAGTGCTCTTCATCCAACCGGCTACTTCAATTAAAATGAAAAATGGAACGCTGAAAAACAAAAATATCTCCATAGATGTCCAAAAAATTATAGGGCGAACATTCAACCCACACTTCCATAATAACTTGAATATTGGCGGCGTTGCCCCAATCCAAATGATCCTGTCAAAAGCCGATTGCTTTGCTTTTGCCGCCTTTTCTAACTGAGACAATCTAAGTATTTTAGATTTGAATAACGAGTTTTCAGCCATGAATAGTAGTCTAACAGTGCAAATAAATGGGGTCCAGAAAACTAAAGATTATGGGCTTTCGCAATAAAACTACGTTTATATCTTTTTGAGCACTTAATTTGGGACCCACATGTAAAAAATCTATAAATAAACTTGTTTAGGCTGATTGTCCCCAAGTTCTGATCAACTAAGTCATCTATCCTGATTATATGGATACTTTACCCCAAACATTGTAAAAACGAATATATTCGTTCTGGCGAAAGGGTTCTGTATAAATGATCAAAAATCGACAAGGTGACATTTGGTTTTGAAGCGAGGTGACAATTTAATCGGTAGGTGATTTGATCTGAATATGTACTTCGAAAAAGCATCGAGATTCTCACCTTTAAAAGATTTAGTTGAAACAACTTGGCAGTCCCAAATTAAAGCAGAAGATTCTGCGATGGTGATGCCTGATGGAACAAGTGATATCATCATCAAAGCAACATCCTCTAGCGCGAATATTTTTCTTTGCGGCGTAATGACAAAGTCTGCCCACTTTCAGTATCACGAGAACAGAAATTACTTCGGCATTAGATTTAAGCCAGGATTTTCAAGTCTATTTTTTAAGTATGGCGATATAAGAAATCAACTGGTTCAGCTTGACGAGAATTTTCAAAAAAAAAATCAAATTGAAGATTTGATGCAAGCCCCGATTGAAAACCATTCTCAAATTGAGGCCTTAATATTTGAACAACTGATGAAAAAAATAGACCTAACAGAATTTAAAGAAAAAATTAAAATTATTTCAGAGTACTCGAAAGTTCAATACGGTGAAGTTAATGCCTTTGCAAATGGATTGAATATTTCACGGAGGCAATTTTCAGCCAATTTTAAGAAATACTTTGGTTATGATCCAAGATATTATTCAAAAATAAAAAAATTTAATGCATTCTTGAAGCGAGTTTCAAATCACAGGAACATATCTTTGTCTGAAATCGCAATTGACTGTGGATTTTATGATCAATCAGATCTTGGTCACACGATAAAGGAAATCTCTGGCTTGACGCCTAAAGACATTGTTTCCCAAGTGTACAATACAAATATTTAGCCTGAAGTTAGTCTAATATTGGAGGAATACCATGAAACTGACTTACACAATTTTATATGTTGAAAATGTCCATAAGAGTGTTGATTTTTACCAACGGGCATTCGGTTTAAAACATAGGTTCACACATGAGGGGGGCGATTACGCCGAGATGGATACGGGTTCTGTCACTTTAGCTTTTTGTGGCCACACATTAGCGGGTCAAATTGTAAAACGAAGCTATCAGAATGCAACCCCAACTATCCAGATCGGAAGTCAAATTTCACTATATGCTGATGATGTTCGTTCCGCATATAGTGAAGCCATAAAAGCTGGTGCACAGCCGGTTGCTGCGCCCGAAGTAAAACCATGGGGTTGGGAAAGTGCCATGGTTTTAGATATCGATGGCCATTTTGTCGAGTTTGCTAGAGAAATAAAATAGTCAGATTGAGTGGTCAATATTACTATCTTATAAAAATATTTCCGATCAAAAACGCTCAGGCAACTGAGCGTTTTTTCATTGGTCGAATCAAACCATGTTTGGGGTCGATCACGGTCCAATCAATTCGTGACGGGTTGAGCTTTGCAGTTCGAAGCCGCTCTTTGATTGCGATTTTCGTTGTCACAAAATGAAGAGCAATTGAATCGAGGCTCCATCGTTCAACCCATCTAAGTCTTGCAACTTCCGTCAAATTTAAGTATATCCGATCCCAAGCCATGTTGTAAGTCTGCGAAACTACAAGCTTCCCGGGTTCTGGTAGCTTGCCGCAGCCTGCACCAACTACTTTTTCTAAGTAGTTGAAATTAATAAATAATTACAACAAAAACGCATCAACAATGCGAACTACTTAGACTTAAAGCAAATTCAAAGCATCCTAAATGTTCAGCGAGCAACAAAATGAATAAATACTTAAAATTAGTTTTAATCATCGGATTTACACTCAGCTTACTCAGTTTACACTTCTATTTAGTCCACTATAAAAAGCTAATTGAACTTTCGATAAACGAGAGAAGCTCCGAAACCGGCTATTTGCTTGAATACGGCCCTATTGGAACCTCAGAAAACAGCTTACGTCTATTTTTCAAACTGAACTTAGATTTAATTATTTTGTTTTCATTTTTAACTACGCTAGCCGTTTTTATTAACATAGCAAAAAAATATTCTATGGCTCTCATCTTTTTGTCGGCGACTTTGTTCATGTGGTCCTATGTCTATCGTGTAGCCATGCTCACCCTTGTTCAAGTAACCGGAACTTGGTCAAATCTAGACACATTAATGATTGGCCTATTTGGTTATTAGTTGGACCCACTCAAAAATTCACCGCAAATCCTAATGACCCCGAACTTTTTGATTCTTCCTTACCGGCTTTGATCGACTCCACACCCAGAATGATATCAAAATTAACTTTAGTTCCCGTCGGAAAAAATCGAGAGCCTAGATATAAATTAACTAGCGAAGCACTTGTTGAAACAGCATTGTCGCTGGTGCTTGACAGCAACCCTGTGCGCGCGCCAACTAACCACTCGTTGTTCCAATTCTCCCGGCCAGGGTAATTGCCCTCTCCACCGATAGACATTCGACTATACTTAACAGTTTCATTTGAACCTTTTATTTTGTGATCTTGTCCACCTAAATGAACTGACAAGCGCCAGCGGCCTTTCAAAGCTTCTGTTGATGGCGACAGCAAGAAGAATTCACCTAACATAGTATTCTCTTCATTTTCTTTTGTAGCCGGGCGTGATGCCAATAATAATCCAAACAAAAATTGAGGCTGCGCCCCTTTTGCGCGAACAGATGGTACGACTCGTTTTTCCCACGTTAAGCTTTGCACTTCGATAGCATGCGTTTGGTTTTCAACGACTTCAATTTGACCGTGACCAATTTGAGTTTCACTCGTCAACGTCACATCGTAGTCGCCGCGCGGAACACTTAAAACTTTCTCTTCACCTTTGTTTTTGTAAAATTTAAAAAAATTGATTCCTTTAGATGACGCCAACGTTAGCTCACCTTGCGATTCTTTACTGAGCTGAATCTGTCCATTGACTCGTGCGGGATATGAAACCACCAAGGCTCCCTGCCCTGACAATTGTGAGTGAAACTCAGGACTCTGCACACGTCCACCAGAAACCGTGCTTTGAAATTTAGTTTGAGCATAGACATAGCCGTACAACTCATCTATCGTAACTAGGCCATCGTTGTTCGAATCGGCTTGACCATACAGTCCCGTCACCAAATGATAGGTAAAAATACTGCCTTTTAATTTTTCGCTCTCGTACGATAATTCGTTTCCAGAGCTGGATGTTAGAATCACACTACCAGTCGGTTCATCGACATTGTATTGAACCAGTTCAATTGGTTTTGCTCTCCGAGCACCTTTGGCCTTCAAAGCACCAGAAAAACAACTATCCAAAATTACGATTTTCAGTTTTGTCTTTAACCCACCCAATAGTTCATGAAATTTTGTTTTTGTGATCGAACCATCACGCAAATGCAAACCATTCTCATTCGAATGCCCAGAAAAATAGAACATAAATTTCTGAATCTTCTTTTTACTGATTACACTCACAGCATTGTCGAATTCTTCCATACTTGGATTCTTAAGACTTGTGATATTTTGTGCGTCGACTTTACCTGCCACGGTCAGAGCCCTAACTAATCGCTGTGCATCCATCGACGCATAATCTAGTTTCTTTTCACTGGCGACCGAGGAATCTTCGGCACTGACAATCAGGACCTGCAAATCGTTTTTTTCTTGCGAGAATGCAAACGGAATAAAACACACTAGAAATAAAATTAAAAACTTCATGGCGCCTTCCTTAAACGAAATCCCGCATAGACACAGTCTTGAGCTTTTTTATTTTTCCCTTGAACTACGTCATTCAAAAATTCACGATCCAAAACTAATTGTCGTCCCGAATTTTCAATTTTTGGATTAGGACAAACAATAACAATTAAATGTTCACCCTGATTTGGTGCCGTTAATTGAAAACTAGAATCAAAACCAGCTGAAATACCGGCTTTGATTTCCAATTTTCCGGATTCGATATCGTTTACATCATCAAGAACTTTAAAGTCCTTATCCGCAATCGTCCAATAAGCCACTGAATCCTGATCTGCGATAATTTTAACACCGACTTTATCGCCATCTTGTAGCACACCCGTTTCCGTTAACGGACTGATCGTATCACCACGCTGCCAATACACGCTAATCCGAGTCGATCCTTTAGCCGTATAACCATCTTGAGCCTGGCGTGGTACAACCAAAACCAATGCTAATGATGCTATCGTTAACGCCGACAAACCAAAATACCATTGTTCTTTTAGCTTCGCCCAAAACGACAGTGATTCTTGCTTTTTAGGTAGTCGTAACGGTGGCAATTCTAAACTATTTATTTTATTCCACTCCGTGCGTTCGGCTTCGTTCAAAACCGACGGATCTTCTGTAATGATACGCACATGTTTGGAAAACAGCGATTGATCAGACATTTTGCTGCCTCCTTAATTTTTCTAGTTTTTCATCTACTTTTTCTTGCAAACGATTAACGGTCCGCCTTGAAATCTGCATAACTTCGGCGACTTCATCTTGAGTTAAACCTTCTAAATTACGATATACAAATACTGCGGCTTCATCAGCGTCAAATGAATGAACCATTTTTTTCCAAAGCTCATGAGCGTGCGCGTTGACCTCTAAATCTATGGACTCGGGAATAGATTCACTTCGTGCTTCGTCTAATTCTAAATGTGAGTTCCCGTGATTACGAATGGAATCAATGGCTGAATTGGTACAACATTTATAGACCCAGGCATACGCCCGTTTCAAATCGGGAAACACCATTTTGGTTTGCCACATTTTGGTAAACACATCTTGCACTATTTCTTCGGCCACAGATCGGCTGACTAAGTTTATAGTTTTAGCCAAAGCCGGGCCACCCAGTTTTGCATAAAGCATCTGAACTGTCCTCTCGTCGCTGCAATCTATATTTGTATCCTGCAAACTTATATGTGCCTCACTCGATTAGCTTATAAGATAGCGATCATTTGTACACATATCCTTCATCTACTAAACGTTTGGTCTAGTTCTTTTGTGCCAAAAAAAACATCACTATTTTCCGCCGTCTTATCAATAGGTTACAAAAATATGAAATTTTTGGCACTCATTTTCACCCTGGCCCGTTTGTCTAATACAGGAGGAACTTTATGTTCTCAACAAAAACGAAAACGATGTTACTAGTTGCTATAATCTCACTTCTGCACGTCGCTTGCGCTCCTAACAAAAACGATTCAACTGAAAACGATCCAGCGATCGAAGCTATGTCTAGTCAGCTTAGATCGGTTGGCGATGAATTCTTGCCGGCCTCTGTATATGAAGATGGTCGTGCTTCAACATCAGCCAAAATATCGGCTAACAAATTAGCTACGAATTCCAACAATCAAAATAATGATATTTGCGCCGGCGTTGATTTTATCGAATGTCAGCCTCGACTTATCCGCGCTTACCTACAAATGGGCAGAGAAAGCGTCTACACAACTCAAAGAATAGTCTCAGATGTAGCGCGCAGTCTATCCGGAGTTAGCAACAACACCAGTGGCGAATTTCGTAGCACTGAAAACGGCTACTCGATCGCATACAACAAACGATCTTCAACCGATTTTGATTTTCTGATTTTAGAAAACAATGTTTCTATCGGTCGCGTGTCGGCGCAAAATGGAAACTACAATGTCCAATTTGATTTAAATGTACTCGATAAAAACAAAGCCGATTCAAACGGCGGTATGGTCGACATCCAAGTTAAACTAACAGATTCGACTCACTGGGAATCACAAATCACATTTTCGGGATTAAAATGCAATGTGAACAAACCCGACGATCCAGAAACAGCACGCATCTTTGTAGTTAGAAAAGGTGATCTATGGACGGCTCAATCTGGCTTCTATAACGGCATCGGCGCGCAGTACAACGGAACAAAATCATGCTCCACGCCAGCGAGCGATGCCACCGGAGTTGTGATTTATACTAACCTAGTCGCTGATCGAACAGCCGCCAAAGCCGCTATGTACCTAATGCGTAGAAATGAACACAGCGTGGCTCAATTGCAAAATTTTGGCATCAACAACTATTGCCAAAATTATCCAGACTTGTGTCAATCTTTAGCTACAGCATCTGGCCAATCCACACAGGCTGTAGCGGCTTTCTTGGGCGCATTACAAAATCCATACTGCGTGCACAGAGGCAATGCCCAAGTGTTCTGGAATTCAGACTGCTCGAACGTGTCAGCAGCTGTTGCGCAAGAACCATTGTTACCAAACACTAGCTTTCTGTCCCCATATGACTTCTATCGTTTAAATATCGTCATTCCAAACCAGCTATAATATAGAAAATAGAACGTTCCCTTATAAAACGAGAGCCAAAAGCTCTCGTTTTATTCTTGTTAAAACTCAATCAAACCGTGCGTGTGTGATTACTAAATTTATTAGTCTGAGCGACAATTTTAGTCATCGCGCCTGTACCTTTGACATACTTTACGAATCAAATCATTTATAGCGCAGTAGGATTCGGCTCAGTTGTCGCATTTCATTGTAAAGTCTACAAAAACAAGGAGACTTTATGTTAAAACAAATAAGTTCATTCGTATTAGCCGGAACCCTAGTCATTACGTCGGTTTCATTTGCTCAGCAATCAAAAACCGAACAAATCAGAGCCATTGACAAAGTGGCCGTTCAAATGGGTATCGAGGGATCAAACGCCTCTTATCTAGCTATGGAAGTGTTGGGTAAATTAGACTCAAAACAACGCGCTGAAAAACTTCAAGAGGAAGAAAACAATCTCATCTTGCTTAAGCAAGAACTTTCAAGAGAAGAAGCCAGACTGGCCGCCGCTCAGAAAGTAATGCTTGATAATAACTTAATGCACACAGCTTACACGCTAACAAGCCCAATCCTTATTGTGGGATCTATCACGGGAGCAGTTTCTGGAATCTGGTCAGGGATCGCTTGGATAGAAAAAAGCAGTACTCTTAAAACAGCAGGCCGCGTTTTCTGGACTAGTGCACTTACGGTCGCTATCGCTTATGCCACGCAGGAAGGCCTTCAAGAGCAAGTCATTTTAGAAAAAGAACACGTGGCCAAGCTACTAGCTAGCGTTAGAGAAATTAAAAACAAAGCCGACAGAGTACAGCAAGTAGTTGAAATTCTAAAAAAATTCTATCGTATCGATGTTAATGTAAACGTTAAAGTAGAATAAATTTATAGATCTCGGGAGAAATTAAAATGCTATTAAGGTTAGTTTTTTTTATCTTAATTTCTCCTCTATTTTCCCTCGCAAGCATCCAAGATTGGAATCAAGACAGGATCAGTTTCGCCATTACGGATGGGTGTAGAAAGATTGACCCTGAAGTTATCCTTAAATCTAAGTTAGAACTCGATAAATACCGCGCTGGTATTTATCCTTCGATAGAATTCAATCGCCTTTTAGGCGATCTATCTAGAGCCAGCTTTAAACTCAGCATAGAATCCACGTTTACAGAAAAAGACAATTGGGTTGATTATATTCGCCAGAATCCAGGCTATCGATCGGCCATCGCAGAGTGCAGCAAAACATCAAAAACTGTCGCCTACCATATGGATCAAGCGATAGTGAAAACTAAAACTAAAGGACAAGTGCTTGCAGCCGTCGTCCTTTTTGGTATCGCACGAGGTGGAACTTTAGTTTGGTCTCGGTTAGGTGTTATCGCAAAAAAAACATTGGGGCTCCTATCTACAGCGGCAATTTCAGCTTGGGCCTATTCATTATTTAACGATGTTAACAAATCCAATCAAATGACTCAGCAACTCGAAAACGTATGCGGGCCAAAAACTCACCCGGATTTTTCTAAGTGTGTTGGGGATGAACTCGTTTCCAGAATAGATAAACTTGAAAAAAATCTTACACAAACTGATCAAACGGCCGACACAGCAAAAGCTCATGTAAAAAAAATGGTTGAACAGCAAATCGCAATATTAACTAAACGCTTACAGCAGGAATCATCCCCGTCCGCGAAAAAAGAGATTAGTTCTCAACTTAAAGATCGAACCGAGTTATTGAAAGAACTTAATTAAAAATCGGCAGTGGAAATTTCCTGCGCTCTTTCTTGCAAATTGTAGTCACTTGACATAGTCGCGGCATAGGCTCCGCAATCACGAACAACAACAAAGTCGTCTTGTTTCACTTCGTTTAATTCACGATCCTTCCCGAAAAAATCAGCGCTTTCGCAGATCGGGCCTACCACATCGTATGTCTTTAACGAGCCTGTGTTTTTCAATGCGTGAATGCAGTGATAGGCCTCATACAAAGATGGCCTTAACAAGTGATTCATTCCCGAATCCAGAATAATAAATTCTTTATGAGGGGTCTTCTTCACGTACTGCACTTGCGAAAGCAAGACACCGCAATGACCAACTAGCCAGCGTCCAGGTTCGGACTGAATTTCAATTTCGGGAATTTCTTTTTTTAGCGACGCTAATTCTGAAAAAACAACGTCGGCGTATTTTTTTAGCAATTCATTTTCGGAAATCAAATCTTGTTTTTCATAGTGAATTCCTAAACCACCACCGAAATCAAATCGATGACACTCAGGAAACTCTTTACGCAGTTGCCAGAACAACGGCTTTAACTTAGCCAGCGAATCTTTCAGACTCGAGAATTCCAACATCTGTGACCCCAGATGTAACGAGATCCCTTTCACAGCGATCGAGCCAGCGTGCTGTTTAGCTGCTGCAATCACATCGTTTAACTGACCAAAATCGATACCAAATTTATTATCTTTCAAACCGGTTGCGATATACGGATGCGATTGAATACTGATGTCAGGATTGATGCGAAACACTACATTTGCTTTTTTACCCATTTCTTTGGCCATCTGGCCAATTCGCTGCAGTTCAGGAATGCTTTCAACGTTAATTTGATGAATATCATTTTTAATGGCCAATTCTAGCTCTTTGCGTGTTTTACCAACACCGCTGTATACGAGCTGTTGATAACTAAAACCACATGCTATGGCGTGCTGGATCTCCCCCCCACTCACAACATCAATTCCAACACTACTGTTCTTAAAAACACTTAAAATATGGGGATGAGAATTTGCTTTTAAGGCGTAGAACAAGCGAACGTCTTTCAACGCACCTTGCATTTGCTGCACACGCAGACGGACGAAATCTAAGTTATAGAAAAATATGGGGCCTTGATAGTCCTTGGTCAATTGGCTCAGTTTAAACTCAGCTTTGTCCGAGATAAACACTAACTCGCCACTTTTATAAACCAAAAACTCTTTTTCCATACCCTAAAATCCCCCGAAAACTGAACCATGAGACTAATTCAGGTTTTTACAAAATGCTATTGAGTTTTTTAGCGATTCTCATTAGTTTACTTGCCAGGATGGTCATACTATGAAAATGGAATTATTTGCCCGCACTCGAAAACAACTCCCCGTATTCAAATACTCTTTCGGCCACCAAGGCCCTCGTGCTTTGATTATTGGTGGCGTACATGGCGATGAACCCGAAGGCGTTATTGCCGCTCAAGGCGTATTGGCTGCACTAACAACTTCGTTTAACTACAAACTGCAAGTGACTGTGATTCCTGAATTCAACCCGGAAGGCATTCTAAATAAAATGCGCATGAACTCTGCCGGTGTGGACTTAAACAGAAATCTGCCCACCAAAGACTGGTCGCCCGTAGCTGCTAAAGAACGCTACTTTCCAGGAAAATCGGCTAATAGCGAACCCGAAAACCAAGCCTTAGTGCAATTGCTCGATGCTCAAAAGTTTGATTTAATCATTAGCGCGCACTCTTGGAATCCAATGATCAATATCAACGGCCCAGCTTGCGAGCCCGAAGCCGAGGTAATCAAAAAGCACACCGGATATACGATCGAACCCGATATTGGTTATCCGACACCAGGAAGCCTTGGCACCTATGGCGGCAAAGAGCGCGGAATTTCAACCATCACGTTTGAAATTCAAAAAGATATCGATTTCCACGAAATCAACAAAGTCCACGTTCCGGCACTCCTAGACTGCCTAAGACAAACAGAAAAAAGGAATCAATAACATGATCTTAGAAACCGTCATCCAAAAAATCGACAAAGACCTTAGAGAAGGAATGAACGTCAATGATCTTTCTTCTGAGGATACATCAGCTATCAGAGAGGTCATTCAATTACTTGATCACGGCAAACTGCGGGTCGCTGAAAAAATTCCGGGCGCCACGGGTCCTCAAAGCTGGAAGGTAAACGAGTGGGTAAAAAAAGCGATCCTTCAGTATTTCCGAATTCAAAAAATGCAGTTAATGGAAACAAACGAATTTAACTACTTCGACAAAATTGCTCCAAAAAAATGGACTGGCTCTGAAGGTGTTCGCGTTGTGCCACCGGCGATTGCTCGCTATGGATCGTTCTTAAACTCCGGCTGCATAATGATGCCGTCATATGTAAACATTGGTGCGTATGTAGACTCGGGAACCATGGTGGACACGTGGGCTACGGTAGGTTCATGTGGACAGATCGGAAAAAACGTTCACTTATCTGGCGGCGTAGGTATCGGCGGCGTTCTAGAACCAACACAGGCAGCGCCAGTGATCATCGAGGATAACGTTTTCGTTGGTTCACGTTGCATTATCGTGGAAGGCGCCTTCATCGAGGAAGGCGCGGTTATTGGCGCCGGCGTAACCATTACATCCAGTACAAAAATCCTAGATGTATCCGGCCCGGACGTTAAAGAGTACAAGGCGTATGTTCCAAAAAACTCCGTCGTAATCCCCGGCACAATCAACAAAAAATTCGCAGCCGGCGAATACGGAGTAAACTGCGCCCTAATCATAGGCCAACGCAAACCCAGCACCGACCTAAAAACCTCCCTCAACGACACCCTAAGAGACTTCCAAATCTCGGTATAACCCAAAAGGTACCAGCGCGGACGGCGAGTCTCCTAAAAGTCCGGCCGTATGCGGCGGACTTTTAGGAGCTGGTACCTTTTAGTTTTTCATTCTTAGGACTTCGGCTGGAGAGATTTTTTCTATTGCTTTTGTTGGTAGGTAGGAACCTAGGAAGGCGATTAGGGTTGTTACGAAGACGACTGCAAAGAATAGGAAAAGGTTTACTTTAGCTGGTATTGTTGAATCGTAATAGATGTCCGGTAAGATGTTGATGGGATAGTATTCGAGCGTGTAGCCGATAATTAACCCCAGCACGGCACCTATCGATACACCCACTAAAGAAAGACTTACGCCCATTTGGATAAAATAGCGGATCGCTGATTTCTGCGAAAGCCCTAACGTTCTGAGCATCGCGATGTCGCGTTTTTTTTGCGAGATCAATAACGCTAACACCGTCAAAATGGAAAATGAAGCTATCAGTCCTGCTAAACCCAAGAACAAACCAATCATAAACTTTTCTAACTTCAACGCATAAAACAGAGCCGAATTTCGATCCATCCAAGTTTGAATATTCCACTCGATAGGCAATGGTTTCCCTGATTCCTTTTGATCCACTACCCAGTCCAGTAAATAATCCTGAAAACGGCCAGCATCCATCGCATCCTTCAACCACACCTCGATACCGACCTGACGACTTAAAGAGTGTTTGAGTGACGCCAATGTCAAATCGCGCATATAGAAAATGTACTGCGAATCTAGATCCGCCAAATTAGTCGCAAGGATTTTCTTTATTCTCACTTTCTCAAACACCGGAGCTTCGCCCGAAGCTAACAACAAGCTCTCTGGCGGCAACACCATCAAATAATCACCCTCAAATACTCCCAAGCTACGCGCTAAATCTACCCCTATCAAAATCTCGTTAGATTCGGGGATATCCATTTCCTGCCACATTTGAGTTTCAATTTGATAGTTCGAGCCTTTTTTAATGTGCTTTTCATTTTGCTCTTTGATTTTCTGATTTAGATTTTCAAAACTTTTACGAACAAAGCCTTGAGCAATGGCACCTTTAAACTGCCCTTCCATCGTACGAATAATCACATCTTGAGTGTCAAACAACGAATATCGTTCCGCGCCCAGATCTTTAATCTTCGTCAAAATCGGATCAGACTCCATATCTTTATGAGTTGTGCGATCCTTGGGCAAAATAGTTAAGTGAGCCTCGAGCGAAATCACGCGCGATTCGATGCTCTTATTCATCCCGTTCATTACAAAAAGAATTAGCAAAAACGCAAAGGTGGACACACCGATACTGACCATTGATAAACGTGAAATACGGCGAACCAAATTTCCGGCACGGTTAGATAGGATCAGTTTTTTAAACAGGAATAAAACCATGTCCTAGCGTAATAAATCGAACTCAGCAACGCAAGGCCAATGTATGACAATTACGGTTGCTGATTTGATTTTTCGCGAGCTGGCATACGAGTACCTTTTTTAACTTCTTCGGATTCTTCGCGATTAACTTCTTGAACGTTAGAACGTAAGAAAAAGTTCTTCTGCATAGCTTTCATTAGAATCGTGGCTTCATCCAAAGCCTCGAGCGCACGTTTTGCGACTGTCGGAACTTCTGGACCATAATTTTTAAGCATAACCGTTACAGATTTAAAATCCTCTGTCATCTGGGACAAACTGCTTGTCAACTGTGCTAAGTTTTTAGCTAGTTCTGGGTTTTGACGATTAAGCTCCGGTAAAATCACGTTTAGTTCTTTCGTTAACACCGCAGTTTGAGAAATTGTCTTCTTAAGATTTTCTTTGTACGTCAATTGACGACTCAGCTTAATAACCTCTTCTGACATGTCATTCATATTACCCATCAGTGGATCTAATTTATCAAAGATACTGATCATAGATTTTGTACGATCACGATCCAAGAATGCACCCATCAAAAACTGTAAATTACTGAGCATTTCAGAAATTTTCTCTAGCGACGTGCCTAACCGTTTGCCACTCAGCAATGTCATCAAATCCAGAGTCTCTTCAGAATCTAAAAGAATACCTTCCTGAGCTACTTTCAGTTCAGGGCTGCCCACTGATATTTCAAGAACACGGTCGCCGATCACAAACGGCCTAACCAACTGAGCTTTAGAATCTTCGCGAATACGCTCGTGGAATTTACCAAGCACATAGTAGGTAACTCGAATTTTGTTGTTTCCGAGGAGTTCGACGTCCTCGACGCTACCTGCGCGCAGACCAGCTATCAGGACTGTTGTTCCCGGATGAACACCGTCCGCATTTGTAAAAACTGATTCGAATTTAATTTTATTTTCAAACCAGCCTTGTTTGATCGCTACGCTAACGGCCAATACGATACAACCTGCAATTGCAAACAGTACGAATAAACCAGCGACGCGTTCAAACTTATTAAACTTCACTTTCATAAGCTAACTGCCTTATTCCCTTCCATTTGCGGAGCATACAGTAATCCGTTATCCAAATGGACGGTGATATGATTGATATGACTCATAAATTTTTCATCATACGAAGAAATAAAAACATGTTTCAAGCCGCGTTCAGCACGGTGCTTATTGATTAAGTCGATAAACTTCAAACTTGTCTCTTGACCTAATCCAACCGATGGATCATCTAGCAATAGAACTTGTGGATGAGTCATCATAGGACGCAGTAAACAGGAAATTTTTCTCACTCGGCCCGGAATATGAGCCGGACGCTCGTCCTTAAATTTCTCAAGCTCAAAATATTTTAAAACTTCCATTACTCGTCGGTTTGCTTCTTCAACATCAACTAACTTATGATACAGCAGAGGCAACATTAAGTTATCATATATCGTTCTATTATTGATCAATCCGCCGTAGTCAAACGTGTACCCTATCATCAAACGGTAAGGCAAAAATTCCTCAAACGACATGTCCACCACGTTGTCATCATTAATCAAAAATTTGCCAGACTGAGGAACAATCAAACCACCCAAAATCTGTAATAGAGTCGACTTCCCGGCTCCTTGGACTGACTGAATCAAAACGTTTTCATTTGTTGGAAATTCAAAATCAGCATTATTTAAAATAGGGTCTTGAGTTTCATGTTGGAAAAACAAACCTTCGAATTTTAAGCTTTTGATCTGCGTGCCTTTTTGTAGTTCGCTCATACAACACCTAGTTTTTGTAGTTGGTTCAGATAAACAATCGCCGTTACAGCTAAATTAAAGACCGTAACGTAAATAATACTTTTAACAACCGCCTGCGTGGTTACCTGAGGAACCTCGTGCGGACTTTTTTGGACACTTAAACCCTGAAAACACGATACGACGAAAATAATGATGCCGCTAAAACCGTTCTTTAATAGAAAGATCGCAACATCTTCTTTGCCGAAGGCTCGTAACAAGTTTTCAGCATAGAAACTAAACGGAATATCATGAAAAAATTGAGTAATTAAATAACCGCCAAAGATCGCGATCACAATGAAGTAGAATGCTAAACACAGAACACTGACGATACCACCTAAAATACGTGGAAACACGATGTAACTAAGAGGATTAATCCCCATTGACTCCAAGGCTTCGATTTCTCGATTAGCGCGCATATTTCCGACTTCGGTAGCCACCGCCGTCCCGCTTCGGGCGATCACAACAAGCGCCGTTAATAACGGCCCAACCTCGCGGACCAAAACGACAACAATCAAATTACCAAGCATTTCTGTTCCGCCTAGCAACGTAAGGTTGGTCATACCTTGAATCACAAGAATACCACCCGTTCCTAAGGCTAAAATGGAAATCAAAGGCATCGCCTGCCAACCTGTAAAGTAAATTTGAGTTGATAAGACCGAAAGGGTCTGACGAAGGCTTTGCGTTTGATCTAAAAAAGCCGCCCGAAAAGATAAATAAATCATCAAAAAAATCCGGAGCGTGTACTCAAGGTTTTCCGTGATGGTTCTACCTAACGATTCAATGCGATCCCATACCATGTTCATGGAGTTTTAATCGGAATAATTGAAACGATAACTAACTCGCGCAAGGTCTAGTCTTTGTTCAGCATCGATTTTAAATTCTCAATAAAAGACAGATTTTAGTAGGCCCAGATAGAGTAAAACAAGGATTTCAAGGTTTCTTGAAGCCGATCAAAGCCGGACTCGGATTCATTAGAACGCGTCTGTATATGCGTTTTTATATCCATAAATTTTGGAAAGACACGATTGAAGGTACGCTTGGATCGATACATATGCAATGCAGATGTGATAATCATAACATCTTGGCAACCCAAAATTTCTACCAAGGGCAAACTCTGGGTGGCATTTCCAAACGTAGTTTCACTTCGTTTTTCAAGAACGACATCTTTTTCATCCACTTCCGGATAGAACACCCATTGCGGGAAAATTTCTTTAATATCAGAATTAGGATTCACGCCCGAAATAATTAGTTTGCGAATATTCTTGTTCGCCAGCAGATCCATCCCCTCGCGTATGCGTCCCGGCCCACCCGTCAGAACAATACCACAATCAGCTTCGGACGCTTGCGTCCACGCTGTGGATCTTACGGAACCCACAGCCATGTATTCGAAATAAAATATGACGATAAACAGAACGAAAAGAAAGATCGAAAAATAGAGAAATACTTTTTTTCGCATTTAAAATTAAGCTCTAACCTTTGTAAGCTAAAACTTCAACTTCCACTTGAACACCTTTTGGTAAACCACGCACTTCAACTGTAGAACGCGCTGGTGGATTGTTTGGAAAAAAGCGACCATAGATTTCGTTTACGATTGGAAAATCACCCATAGACGTCAAAAAGATCGTTGTCTTAACAACGTTTTCAAACTTCATTCCACCCGCCGTTAAAACCGCTTCGATGTTTTTCATCACTTGCTCTGTCTGACTTTTTACATCTTGACCTACAACTTGGGATGTCTTTGGATCCAAAGCGATTTGACCCGAACAAAACAAAAATGGTCCCGCCGAAACTGCTTGGCTATAGGGACCGATAGGCGCTGGGGCATCTTGAGTTAAAACTATTTTTTTCATACACTCTCCTGAATTAAAAATAAAATGTTATACCGGCACGCATAGGCGAATCACCGATGGTTCTAAAGCGAACATCCTTCAGAGACGAAATCCCTGCGCCACCTTCAAATGAAAAACCGAGAGAATCTAAACCCGTAAAAAAGAATTCAGCACCAAAAACAGCATTCAATTCAAAGCCATTTTGTTTTTCACCGCCACCTTCATAATTTACGATCCCTAATTGACCACCAAAGTAGAAATTAAGCTGATTTTCTCTGAATAAAATTTTACGAACCCCACCGTTTACGACAAATTTGGATTGGTCTTTTTTGGTATCGATACCGATACCACCCGTAATTCCAAAGTCCTGATTGGGATAGTACACAACCGAAACTGCGGGAACGTCTTCAGAGGAATTATTCTTCATCCCAACACCCAATCGACTTGCTAAATCTTTTGCCCAAACACCTTGTGATAGCAATACCGCTACGGCCACGACTTTTACAAACGCATTCACACACAACTCCTTTTAAAAACCCTAGTTGGCAGCCCAAATGTTTCCATCATTACCGCGTATTTTCAAGAACTTAAGCTTTAATCGGAGCGTTAAATCTAAATCCAATTTCTAACGACACCTGTTCAAATAGCACCAACGGACTCTCGTCCCGACATGCCGAAAAGCTATTCAACCAAAAGCGCTATCAAGAAGCCGTTTGGATGTTGCAAAAAACAGGTGATTTCGAACGCGCCAAAAGCTAGAAAATGATATCCGGGTTCGTTTATCAACAGGTAACGTACGCTCGATAAAAAAAATGGTCATCCCACCATCAGAGGGTCGAATTTCAGAACTCTACCTTGTCACTTTAGACAGCGGATTAAAGGCTATCTTTAAACCCAATCCAGAATTTTGGACAGAACGCTCAACTCATAATGCCGCTCTAGCAAATCCAGTGGCAGAAACGATGGCATCCCTGTTTTCAACTGAACTGAATTTAGGAATAACTCCGATCACAACACTACGAACTCTAAATGGAATGACAGGATCTCTTCAAGCGTTCGTCGATTTCAATATTCGACACGAATACACATGGGACGAGCTACGTAAATACTCGCACCTGCTGTTCAACCATGTCGAAGCCCCTATGACGATTCAGAAAAACACGATGAAACTATTTGACTACTTGATTTACAACATGGATCGAAACCCCTACAACATCAAACAATGGGTCGCCTCCACTCAAATCGGCAAGACGGTGTTACCTGGTGAAGATTCGGGCCTTGTTCTAATCGATCAGGCCGCGGCATTCCAAGAGCAAACTACAGCTCAAGGTCGTTTTAGCCCCACAAACCCGGTCAATGAATTTGGTTTTGACGTGAAAGATCAACGTCCGTTTTATGAAAATTTAAAGAATAGACTTACGCCTGAGCGAATTCGCGAACTAATGAATGGACATTTTTCTAAAGCGACTATCCAAGAAACAATCGCGCGAAGAGCCGATATATTACCATCCCTTGAACGTAAATTTAGTTCTCCTTAGTAACGTCTACTTTTTCGACTTTAGTTTCTTTTTTTATGATATCGATTTCCGCACTGATTTTGAATTTATGAGTCTCGGCAAACTTGCTCAATTCAGCAATCCAATCAATTTTATTGAAAATTCCGATGATTTCTTTGGATACCCTTTGAGTAATATCATCTTTAGACTTGTTGGCGCTCTGAATTAGCACATTTAAAATTTCTTTTGGCAACTTTAGCTCTTGTAAATAACTGCGAATACTTTCTTCTGTCATAAATGCTGCCGAAACACCGGTCGTAAAAACTTTTTTCAAAGTTTCCGCAAACATTCCTTTTGCATCGTCAAACGAAGGACCTTCGTTCTTCTTGTTCGAAGAATCGTTATTTTCCATAAAGCTGCTGTATCCTTTTATGATAACTAGAAATCATGTTTGGAAGACTTACGCTCACTAGCGTATTGGCAATCGGCCCCGGAACAAATATTCCAAATGTCGCCTCTACTTCATAGGTGGCTCGGCACTGACTTCCTTCCGGTTCAATTTTCCAACCACCCCGCTGAGTTTTAAAAACATCGCCGGAAATAAAATCCCAAGTTACCGTTGAAACCCCATTTTCTAAGTAGTTTTCCACCATTTGCAGTCGATAGTTAAACGACTTAACCATCGAGACATGATATTCAACTAACTTCTTGTTACCTTCAGCTTTAATGACTTCACATTTTTTAACCTCTGATAGAAACTCAGGGTATTTAGAATAATCGGTTACGATTTTATAAAGTTGTTCTGCTGTACATTTAAAGACTTCGCTTGTCTGTGCTTTTGCCATAATCCAATTCTGAAGGACAGGACAAGTCGAAGTCAAATCGAAAAATCGTAGCTACAGTGACTTAACATTCAAGTTGTGAAGAGTATCAACGGTACGAATAGTACCCGTTTTTGATCTCATCACGATGCTATGGGTGCGAGCCATGCTTTTAGGCAAAGATTTTACACCTTTTAACAGAGGCCCATCTGTTACACCCGTCGCGCAGAACATCACACTGCCACGAGCCAGATCATCAATCTTGTATTTTTGCTCAAGGTTTTTGATTCCCATCTTTAAAGCACGTTGTTTTTCTTCTTCGTTACGGAACTTCAGGCGACCTTGAAAGTCTCCACCCAAACATTGCATAGCCGCCGCCGAAATCACGCCCTCTGGCGCGCCACCGATCCCCATTAACAAATCAATACCGCTGTCGGGCCAAGCCGCAGCGACTGCCGCTGACACATCTCCGTCGCCAATCAAATGAATGCGTGCGCCGGTTTTACGAGTCTCCGCAATAAGGTCTTTATGACGAGGGCGATCCAAGATCACAACTGTTACATCTTGCACCGATTTTTTCAAAGCGTCCGCGACGCGATTGATGTTTTCAGTCGGTGATTTATCTATATCGATCATCCCTTTGGCGGCAGGTCCGCAGGCAATTTTATCCATGTATGTATCCGGCGCATGAAGAAAATTTCCATGCTCAGCGAGCGCGATCACAGAAATAGAGCCAACACCGCCCGTGGCACAAATCGTGGTTCCTTCAAGTGGATCAAGAGCAATATCAATTTTCGGAGAGTCTTCTGATTTAACACCGACTTTTTCACCGATGTACAGCATAGGCGCTTCATCACGCTCACCTTCGCCAATCACAACCGTACCGTCGATGCGAACTGAGTCAAATGCGCGTCTCATCGCATCCACGGCTGCTTGGTCCGCCGCTTTTTCATTACCGTGCCCAATCCATCGTGCACTTGCTAGAGCTGCCGCTTCGGTTACGCGTACAAATTCTAAAGCCAGGTTTCTTTCCATACAAGGGTCTCCATTACAGTTTTAAATTCTTTGGTTAATCTTAAAGGTTTTAAGTTTTTATCGAGTGATACATGCGTAGTTTCCGCTAAGCTAATGATCTCACTCTCTTTTTGGATTTTATATTGAAAGTAAATTCGGATACCTTCCATGCGGACCTGCAGCCACACCGTCAGCACGTCACCAAAAAGAGCTGGCTTAACATGCTTAACTCGGGTTTCTAATACGGCAAAATGAGACGCGCTTTCTGGCTTCTGATAATCAATCAAACCGACGGAATGAGCCCAGGCCACCCGAGCTTCTTCACAAAAGCGCAAATAGTTGGAGTGATGAACAACACCCATGGTGTCGGTCTCATAAAATTGCACGCGATGCTGGTATGAAAAAATGTCATTCGGTTTCATTAATTTAGGGCCTAAATCTACACCGTTTATACTTTTTTTCAAATTTCTTTTTTCAAATGACAAACCCAAAGGGCTGACCTACACGTAAATGGCCGTGTCGACATCTTTACCACTGTGGAAACAGAACCTCCCAATGCAATTAACCATGAGCCGCGTGTACGTGGTTCCAGTCGTTATTTTATGCTTAAATCAATCACGTTTTTTCTTTTCCATTATTGCCGCTGTTTTATTCATTCTAGCGTCCATCACAGACTATTTTGATGGCTACTACGCTAGAAAATGGAAACTCGTCAGCAATTTGGGGAAATTCATGGACCCGGTGACGGATAAAATCCTAGTATCTAGCGTTTTAGTATTTTTAACCTTTTTGGGGTTCATCGACCCTTACGTAGTTATTCTACTGACAGTTCGGGACACATTTATTGGCGGGATTCGCGCTGTAGCCTCGGCCGATCAAATTATTATTGACGCTAAGCCGTCAGGTAAATGGAAAGCCGGTCTTCAAATGGGCGCGATTCCTGCACTTATCTTAGGAAAATCTTACCACGGTCAATATGAGGCGGAATTTTTCAGCGACTTGTTCTTGAGAGTGGGACAAATTGGGTACGGAGTACTTTGGATTAGCTCGATTTTAAGTATTGTCAGCGCAATAGAATATTATAACATCTACAAAAATGGTGTAGTTAAAAAGTAGGGCTTATGCTTAGATATTTGCAACCGTCTTCTTGGTTTTTTATATTTTTAGCTCTTTTACTGAGCTTGTATTTTTCTAGCAAATTACAAGGTGGTCGCAGGTCCGCTCCCATGATGATCAGCCCAGCCTCACTAGTTAGTTACGGTCAGTAACCTGTCAGTGACCAAAGTTTTTCTATTCTTCAACCATTTATCAAGCAGGAGCTCAAATATGGCGAAAATCACTTTAACATCGTTGATGATTTTAATCGGCACCACCTTGACTCTGTCCGGTTGTGAAACATGGGGCGTTTTGCAAAGTCTTATTGAGCCACCTAAGGTCGATGTGAAGTCCGTCGACGTTGGCAATGTCGGCCTGCAAGGAATCGACCTAGAGGTAAATTTAGCTGTCAAAAATCCAAATTCCACACCGCTTAATATAGATAAATTTAAATATGATTTAAGCATTGGTAATAGCTCACTATTTAGCGGCGTCTACGACAAAAAAGTCGAATTAAAATCAAAAGACACAACACTTGTTACAATCCCTGTTCGTTTAGACTACAGCTCGGCCAAAGCGGCGGTTGAAAACTATCTTTTCAAGTCTGTACGCGAGTACAAACTAAAAGGTTCTCTTTCTAGCGGAGCTTTCACTGTACCTATTGACGATTCTGGTAAAATTGAAATCAAAAAATAATTAACCAGTCAGTTTAATTTTGTGCTCAGGATTAAAGAATTCAGGACTTAATCTCAACTTGGGATTTTTACCGTTGGTAACAAATCGCGGAATATAACCGGTCGATTTGAAAATGTTGGTAGCGGGATCGAATTCAAAAATACGTTCCGTTCGATAGTTTTCACCCACGTTTGCCAAAACTTCTACGATTTCAACGATACGTCGTGTTCCATCATTTGATCGAGCCGCTTGCACAATAATATTGATTGTAGAGGCAATATCCTGACGAACAGATGAAACAGGAACATCATTCGCACCTCGTAGCACCATGGCTTCGATACGGCGTAAGGCATCGTGTGCCGAATTTGCATGTAGTGTACTCATACTGCCATCGTGGCCAGTGTTCATTGCCACCAGCATATCCATAGCTTCACCACCACGAACTTCACCGATAATGATACGATCTGGACGCATACGAAGCGAGTTCTTCAACAAGTCCTTAATATCAAATTGAACTTCACCCACCGAGGAACGACATTCCATTTTCACTTGGTTTTTAACCGACAACTGCAACTCGCATGTATCTTCAATCGTTACGATACGCTCGCGCGCTGGAATAAACTGCGATAATATATTCAATAATGTTGTCTTTCCTGACCCCGTTCCACCACTGACTACAATATTCTGACGGGCCAACACCGCCTGATTTAGAAAATAGAGTATCTTTTCATCAAAAGCGCCGTGATGAATCAAATTATTATAGTGAATCATCACCGGAGAAAATTTACGAATAGTGACCGCGGGCCCTTCGATACTAATTGGTGGAATTACTATATTGATACGAGAACCATCCATTAGCTTTGCATCTAAAAATGGATTGCGACGATTAAGCTCTCGTCCAACACTAACAGCTAAAGCCAACACAAAGCGCATAAAATGTTCGGGATTGTCAAACTTACCCTCGGTTTCCTCAATCACGCCCTTACGCTCGACAAACACGCGGTCATAGCGATTGATCATGATCTCGGTTACAGAGATATCATTCAAAAATTTTCGAATCGGCCCGGCTTCATTCTTCCAATCGACCGGAGCGGTTCCTTTTTGCGGTAAATTTGCCATACAAAGGACATTCGGCTCTTTAAAGGGCAAACTAAATATGACCCGCTTCTTATCTAGACTGAGGTATTGACAGATTCTACTGAGCGCCTTAGTTTTTCTATCAAGGAGAATACTCATGCTTAAAATCGGGATTTTATTATTTTTCACAACCTTCGCTTGGGCGGCTAACGAAGCACCAGCCAAAGAAACAGAAACTAAAACGGCAGTTAAGGAAACAGACAAATCAGCTAAGAAAACAACAGGTAAAAACCCCATCGTTGAAATCAAAACCAGCAAAGGCGTGATCGTTGTTGAATTGGATAAAGAAAAAGCACCTAAATCGGTTGAAAACTTCCTAATGTATGTAAAAAACAAATTCTACGATGGTACGATTTTTCACCGCGTAATCGACGGTTTCATGATTCAAGGTGGCGGTTTTAAAGATGATCTAACTGAAAAAGACACAAAAGATTCTATTAAAAACGAAGCCGATAATGGCCTAAAGAACGACAAATACACGATCGCTATGGCGCGTACGAGTGATCCACACTCTGCGACGGCTCAATTCTATATTAACGTTAAAGACAACGGTGCACTCAACCATCGAGAAAAAACTCCAGGTGGTTGGGGTTATGCTGTTTTTGGAAAAGTCACTAAAGGCACGGACGTCGTAGATAAAATCAAAAGTGTCCAAACGGGTGTAAAAAACACTCCAAGCGGTATGCCGATGGACGATGTTCCTCTAGAAACTGTGAAAATCGAAAGTGTTCGTTTAAAGAAATAGCTTTCAACAGAGGCAACTGTGACCAAACAAGAACCAGCTAAACCCAGCGTCCTAAAAGACTTCTTAGTTGTCTTTTTAGGCCCCACGATTGTGAATAAGGTGTTTATGGTTTACTTTGGTTTACAGTATGCAAATTACCCAGGTGACGGTTATGGCTACGGACTCGTAGCCACAATCATAATTCTTTTCCTCACGATGGGCCGACTTATCTGGAAGTACCGACACATCCAAGATCCGTAACTAAACAGTTACGGTCTGCCTAACAACTCCGCCCTTATAATAATTAATTTCAAATGTGAACTCACCATGACCCTGAATGATCCAGCTTAATTGTTGTTCGTACTCATGGCTAAATCCCGTCCCAAAAAATGGTGACACGCGTGGGTTGCTATCTGAAAAACCCTTCAGATGATGGATAGACTCTGGAGTAGGAGCCGAAAGAATTTTTAACTCACCGGACTTAGCACTGAGTGATGTTTTACATAAAGGCTTGTTAACGATTTTGACTTTCAATGCTTGAGCAGAACCATATGTTGGAAAATAACCCGTATTTTTCACAACAACGCTGACCTTCGTCACATCGCCCTCCACAGGTTGCACCAAAATAGATTCCACCTCAACCAAAGGCGCCATTCGCGATACCGCAAAACTGCCTTCAAACACATTTTCAATCTCTTTAGCTAAGTACTTCACTGGTGGATTTGTTAAAAAGAATGCTGTTTTAAATCCACCTATTTCTACCTTACCTAGCTGAGGATGGTCATAGGACGTCCATTCTTTAAAATACTCGTCCCGTTTTAGATTCTCCTTGGCCCAGATCACTAACTTAACCATGTTTTCAGCAGAAAGTGTCTCGTATTTTTCGACCGCTTTTTTCCAGGACATACCCGCCTGCTTCCATACATCCCAGTACTCAACGGTCATCCCCATGATCCCTAGGTGCAAATAGTACCACTCATCAAATGTTCCCGGAAGAGGCTGTCCCGGAACATATACAAAATCATCTCCACCGGAATGAACCGTGTAGCCTGTATTTTTTTGCAACAACTCACCAATCATTTCCGAACGCATACGATCCTCTAGAGGAACAGAGGCTTCGGGAACATTAGCTGGCGTTTTAATAATGAACCCCCCATATGTATGATACGAATTGGACGCAAAAATATTCTTACGCGCACGAATCGCATTTGCGACCGCGCGGGTCTCTGGAAACTCAAGAGGCAGTGTACCTGCCCCCTTCTGAATTCCTTCTGGAGCAAAGAACGAAGGCGACTGGCGATTGAAATCATAGCCAACGTCATAGTTCTTTGCCTTTTTGAAACCATCAAAATTAGTCCATGTGCCTTCTGGCACTACTTGATAGTACACGTGTGAATCCAATGGAAAATCACTGGCATCGCGTGGAACCAAAATACCGGGATGGCCGGCCAGTTCTTTGAATGGACCAGCCTTATCCTTCCAACGCATTAATGTGATATCACCATCACCGTCCAAATCTTGGCGTTTAAAATTAGAATAATCATATGACATCTCAAGCGGCGTTGAACGAAAAGAATTCGACTCTTTAAAAAAAGCGCGCGCGCCATCAGGTGAAAATCGTGGAATCAAATAGTACGTCATCTTCTTCATTAACTCTTTATGCTGAGAGGTATTGGGATGCGATTCATCCAGCAATCGTTCGATAAAAAACACGACTCCTTGTGTACCTGCAACCTCACTTGCATGAATATTCGCATCAATCCAGAATGCCGGTTTTTCCGAATGATGTTTATATTCTTTATCCGTCAAAGTGACTAAATATATATCTTCACCAAGCGAAGATTTTCCAATAGATTCAAAATCAAAATAGCGACTATGTTTTTCACGAGTCACATTTAGAAATTGAACTAAGTCTTCATTGTTTAGATATTTTTCGCAGGATTGATACATAGTGAACTCCTCTAGGAACGATCCCGATTATAATTCTATGTTTTCTTTACAAAAGAAAGATTTTTTCGTTGGAAGCTAGGGGTTTGGCGATTGGCGAAAAAAAAAAAAAAAACGCGGGAAGACTACCTTCACCGCGTTTTAAAATTAATCTAGTTTTAAAAAACTAATTACTTAGAGTAAAACTTTTTATTGTCCTTTGCCATCGCATTCAACGCTCCCATCGGTTTTAACCGAGGTGCATTTCTTTGCATAGAATACTGCTCCAGGGCATTGGCGATATTTTGTGAACCGACGCTGTCTGCATAACGACACAGACCACCTCGGAACGGAGGGAAACCTGTTCCCATGATCATCGCCAAATCCACTTCATCCGGTGTGTCGACAATGCGGTCTTCATACAACGCGGACGCACACTCGTTGATCATCGAGAAAACGCCGCGTTCGATACATTCCTTCTCAGTCAGTGGATTTGTGGGCGCTGATAATCCCATATCCGTGTACATAGTTTCGTCTGGCTCTAGGCGTTTACCTTCCGCTGAGTATTTATAGAAGCCTTTGCCATTTTTCTTACCTAGACGACCTGACTTCGAGATTTTTTCCATCACATCAGGAACCTGAACACGAGCACCGAAGGCTTTATTAAAGATCTTAACGACTTTGATACCAACATCCAATCCCACTTCGTCCATTAAAGCTAATGGGCCCATGGGCATTCCGAAGTTTTTCACGTACCAGTCATCCATTTTTTTAATATCCATTCCTTCTTGGAACATGAACGTAGCTTCATTCAGATAAGGAATTAATAAACGATTCACTAGAAAGCCCGGTCCGTCTTTTACAACCACCGGCATTTTTCCCATTTTCTTAGACAATTCAAAAATTGTTGCAATCGTTTCATCACTAGACTGTGGACCACGAATAACCTCAACCAACGGCATTTTATCTACCGGATTGAAAAAATGCATCCCTGCAAAATTTTCCGGTTTCGGATGAGCCTGCCCCATTTCCGTTACACTTAATGAAGACGTATTTGTCACGATGATCGCATCAGAACGCATTTGACCTGCGGTTTCAGCGATTACTTTACGTTTAATATTCATATCTTCAACGATCGCTTCGATTACAACATCCAAGGTTTTAAAACCTTCGTACCCCAAGCCGCCCGACACTAAATCCATTTTTTGTTTCGCCTGGAATTTATCGATCACTCTCTTCTTAACAAGCTTAGCCCAGATATCAGATGCGTGTTTATAAGCCTTATTAAGAGCATCGTGGTTGATATCTTTTACGCGCATATGAATACCCTTATCCGCACCGATATAGGCGATGCCACCACCCATCGTACCCGCACCTAAAACACCCACCGCTTTTACGTCTTTCGCTTTCGCTGAACTTCCCGCTGGCAAGCCCGTTTGTTTTTTTACCATTTCTGTTAAATAGAATACGTGAATCAAATTTTTAGACACATCCGTTAACGCCATCTCTCCGAAATATTTTCGTTCGACATCAAGCGCCTTCTGACGATCACTCATGCCGTAGGTTTCTTTCACGACTTGCAATGCAGCGATCGGCGCCGGATAGTGACCTTTCGTTGCTTTCATCGTAGCTTCTTTAGCTTTACTAAATACGATACCGCGACCTAATCCACCTTCCAAAATTTTTCCAACCAAACCCTGCGGCTGGAATATTTTACGACGTTTTTGAGCGCCGTCTTTGAGAATCTGATTAGCCCACTTCAGGGTTTCTTCTTCAAGAATGGACTGATGAACTAATTTATCTATCAGGCCTGCTTTTTTAGCTTTCTTACCATTCAATAATTTACCTGCTAAGATAATATCAAGAGCCGCTTGAATACCAATAGTACGGGGCAAACGAACACAGCCTCCAAAACCAGGAATAATACCGAGCTGCGTTTCTGGCAGACCGATACGAGTCGAAGGATCTTCCGATGCGATTCTGTAGTCACACGCTAAGATCATTTCGCAACCACCACCCGCACATGCACCATTCACCGATGCAATCGTCACTTGCGGCATATCTTCTAGTAAATTGAAAATATCCTGGCCACCTTTTACCGCCGCTTCCACCGCGTCTTTAGTTTTTAGATTTTTGATTTCTTCGATATCGGCGCCCGCTACGAAAATCTTTGGCTTAAGTGATTTAATGATAAATACCTTTGCCTTTGATTTTGAAACTTCTTCGATAACGTCTTTGAATCGGCCCATCACGGCCGTTGAAAGTTTATTTACTTTCTCGCCTTGAAGATCCATTTCTAGCGTCGCGATATCACCGTTGTACTTAATTTTGAAACTGTCTTGCATGCTCATATTGAATCCTCAGCCTTTTAATTTTCGTTCTCGATAATGATTGATCCACCTTGACCGCCACCAATACACAATGTGGCTAAACCAAACTGAACACTGCGACGACGCATTTCGCGCATCAACGTCAACGTGATACGTGTTCCCGTCGTTCCCACCGGATGTCCTAACGCGATCGCACCGCCATTTACGTTTAGAATTTCAGATCTCACCTCACCCACACGTTGAGATAAACCTAGTTTGTTTTTTGCAAACTCATCCGAGTTGAATGCTTTCTGACACGCAAGCACTTGCGCTGCGAAGGCTTCATTCAATTCGATCAAACCCATGTCTTTTAATTCAAGACCGGCACGCTTTAATGCAACCGGAGTTGAGTACACAGGGCCTAGCCCCATACGCTCCGGCTCCAATCCCGCAAAGCCATATGATAAAATACGAGCCAGGGGTTTATAACCAAGTGATTCCGCTTTCTCGCGCGACATCAATAACACCATCGCTGCACCGTCTGTGATAGGACACGAGTTACCCGCCGTGATAGTTCCTGTTTCTTTATCAAAGAACGGTTTTAATTTATTCAATGCTTCGATCGTCTGATTATCCCGAGGACCAATATCATCCACGATTGTTTCTTTATAATCCGGAGCCAGCGCTACCGGAGAAATTTCCTCACGAAGTTTTTCTTTAGCTGCGGACGCTAACTTATGAGACCGCAAAGCAAATTCATCTTGAGTCTGGCGAGACAAACCCCACTCTTTTGCCAAGATCTCGGCGGTTTGCCCCATGTTGATTCCAACAAAAGGATCCGTCAGACCCTGCATAACTGCAGCAGACGGCATTAACTCATTTCGCATATCACCTGAAAGCATCGCTTTGATTTGCTTAACGTCGGTTTTAAATAGTTTCCACAACAGTGGCAGCGCCTGTGAGGGACCTTTAGCGCGAGGAAGATCCATAAAGATTTTTTGGAATTTTTGCGGCATCAAGATCGGCATTTGAGACATATTTTCCGTCCCACCCGCGATGATGACATCCATAGTGCCGCTGCGGATTTTCTCGTACCCGTTAGAAATACTCTCTAAAGCTGACGCGCAATTTCTGTGGACGGTATACGCCGAAGTCTTTTGCGGGATTCCGGAACCCAACGCAACAACACGAGAAATATTCACCGCATCTGGTGGATTGCCCGTGTTACCGATGATGACTTCATCAACTTCATTTGTATTTAGATTTGTTTTTGCAAGAACGGCTTTTAAAGCCACCTTACCCAGATCTGCTGGGTGAACGGTAGAAAATTTATCACCCGATTTTACGAACGGAGTTCTAAAACCCTCCACTATAACGACATCACGAGGCGATTTAGCTTTTGAAGCTCCCGACATAAAAAAACTCCTTAGTTATCTATTAGATTCTTCATCTAAAATGATATCTAAGGAGTAGAATTTTACAATTTTTTAATGAACCTCCATTCAAAAGACAGACCGCACTATACACTCCTGATAGTCTCAAGATTTCTTCATTAACGTGCTCATAAAACTTGCTCCCGATACAGCTGTATCAAATTCGCTCGCGCATCCGTCCCTGGAGCTGATGTTTTCAAGTCAGCGACTTTAGTCTTTGGCTTAGGCTTCGCCCGTAGTTTCAGGGGAAAAAATGTTAGATTTTTTGACGGAGACGGCTTGCGGTACGTGTTCTCAAAGTCCACGGCCGCTTCGGTGACACCTGTTTTTGTCACTGTTTCCATATGCGTGTTAAACTGCTCCTGCATTACCATTTCGATCTCCTTGTTAAAGTCCACAGATGCGGCCGCACGAACGGTATAGCCACTGTGAATCATAATTATAGCTACCAAAATTGAAACCTTTTTCATGCGATCCTCCCTGATCTGTTAACTGAACAAGACATCTTGCCTTATTCTTGAGCGATTCCGTCCGCCCGTCTGCTTATAAGACGATCAAGCCTTAGGGTTGGGTTAAAACTTTTTTTCTTTTTCCAGAGCGTATTTTTTATGCACCCAGTTCAATTTGACAATACTACCTAACCCCCTTTTAATAGGGCCTTATTTAACAATTCGCTCCTAGAAAAAACCTTAGATTTTAGAGCGTATAAAGGAATGTTATGAGCAACGGGAATTTTGATAATGAAGCTTTAGAGTACCACTCAAAAGGCAAGCCAGGAAAAATCGAAGTTATTTCTTCTAAGCCCTGTGCTACTGAAAAAGATTTAGCCCTGGCGTACTCACCCGGAGTTGCTGTTCCGTGCAAAGCGATCGCAAAAGACGAATCTAAAGTTTACGACTACACCTCTAAAGGAAACCTAGTCGGGGTAATCTCTAACGGTACCGCCGTTTTAGGTTTAGGCAACATCGGCCCTTCGGCCTCTAAACCGGTGATGGAAGGAAAAGGTATTCTCTTCAAGCAGTTCGCAGGTATCGATGTGTTTGATATCGAAATCAAAACATCTGACGTAAAAGAATTTATTCAAGCAGTTAAACAACTGGAACCTACATTCGGCGGGATCAATCTCGAAGACATCAAAGCCCCTGAATGTTTTGAAATCGAAGAAACACTTAAAAAAGAAATGAACATTCCTGTATTCCATGATGACCAACACGGAACGGCGATCGTAAGCGGAGCCGCCTTACTAAACGCCTGCCAAATCACGAACAAGGACATGAGTCAAATTCGTGTGGTCGTAAACGGCGCCGGCGCCAGTGCCGTCGCGTGTTCAAACATCTTTATTTCACTCGGTGTGAAACGTTCAAACTTAATGATGTGTGATTCTCAAGGTGTGATCTACAAAGGCCGCAAAGCGGGAATGAATAAATACAAAGACGCGTTTATGGTGGATACGGAAAAACGCACATTGACAGAAGCGCTAGACGGCGCGGACGTATTTGTAGGTTTATCGGTGGCAGGCGCCGTGACGCCGGAGATGCTCATGAAAATGAATCGTGATCCGATCATTTTTGCGATGGCCAACCCCGACCCAGAAATCGAACCTGGCGTAGCGAGAGCCGCACGTCCCGATGCGATTGTGGCCACAGGTCGTTCTGATTTTCCAAATCAAGTAAACAATGTGCTTGGCTTCCCGTCTATTTTCCGTGGAGCCCTAGATACACGTTCGACTCAAATTAATGAAGAGATGAAATTAGCCGCCGTAAAAGCGTTGGCCGCGCTAGCAAGAGAGCCCGTTCCTGAACGAGTATCCGAAACGTACGGAGGCAAAGCCTTTAAATTTGGTCGCGAATATTTAATTCCCAAACCGTTCGATACGCGCGTATTAATGTGGGTCGCGCCAGCTGTAGCTAAAGCCGCAATCGAAACAGGTGTTGCGACTCGAAAGATTGAAGACTGGGATAAATACCGTGACCGTTTGGAATCATTCCAAGGCCCGTCAAAATCATTTATTCGTTCATCTATTAATCGCGTTCGCTTAAATTCAGTAGCGGATGGCCGCAAATGCAAAATCGTTTTCCCAGAGGGAACATCAAACAAAATCCTAAAAGCCCTACGTACATTAGTTGATGAAGGCATTTGTGAACCGATCTTAATCGGCTATCCCGATCGCGTGCGTGAGAAAATTAAGAATCTAGAATTAACTTCGCTTGAAAACATTCCAATAATTCATCCGTCGCAACACCCTAAATTCAAAGACTATGTTCAAGAACTTTACAAACGTCGCCAACGCAAAGGTACGACACTAAAAGAAGCAGAACGTTTAATGGCTGACCCCAATTATTTCGCTTCAATGATGGTGATGATGGATGATGCGGACGGCTTGGTGACTGGGTCAACACAGAACTACGCTGACGCTGTAAAACCAATCTTGCAAATCATTGGTGTTGGCCATAATGAAGTTGCTGCTGGTTGCAACTTAGTTTTAACTGATGATCGCTTCGTCATGTTAGCAGATACTACGATGGGCTTTGACCCTTCGAGTGAAAATCTAGCGAAGATCGCTCTACAATGTAGTCGCATTGTAGAGTACTTTGGAAAAAAGCCTAAAGTGGCCATGTTATCCTATTCAAACTTCACGGCGGCGCCAGGTACACCCGCTAAAATGAAAAAAGCGGCGGACATTGCGCGTGAACTTCGCCCAGACTTAATGATCGATGGCGATATTCAAGCCGACACGGCCGTTAATTCAGAAATCGCAGAACGTATTTTCCCATTCTGCGAAATCAAAGGCGGAGCTAACGTATTAGTGTTCCCAAATCTAGAAAGCGCCAATATCAGCTACAAGTTGATGCAGCAATTAGGTAAAGTGGAAGTTCTAGGACCGTTCCTTATGGGAATCCGTCGTAGCGCCAACGTCCTTCAAAGAACAACTACGGTTGAAGGAATTATTAACTCGGTTGTGTTAACGACACTTGAAGCGCAGTTCATCAAGGCGGCGCGCGAGACTAAAGAATCCAAAAAACTTGGCATCTAAGAACTGGCCCCTTACTCTGCAGCTCAGCGAAGACATTTCGGCTGGGCAAAATGGGGCTTTAGTTTTGCCGACCAGGCACCAAATTCCCATCGGACGCCTAAATGTGATCTGAGATTCTAATGATCCGCACGGCCGGAAACTCTAGTATGGAAATCCGGACTCTATTTAGAGAACATCTATTCGAATATTCGTGCTATTCCTCATTTCCAATGACTTGCCAGACATATTGTTTTAGGCAAACACACTTCACTAAGAGCTTTAAATAAATATAAAAGACAATGAGTTCAAAAAATACCCACTTTTTCAGGGCCTTGTGGATGTGCTATATTATCTCCAGCTGCAGAGTAAGGGGCCAGTTACTACTGATTATATTCAAAAGGTGACTTCCGGCCGCTCTTTTCTTTGAGTGCCCTCATCGCCTCGCCATCGCTGTCCGATGACTGTAAAATAATGCGTTCAACGTTGTAATCGGGCTTATCATTAAAGTCTTTTTCCAGCTGTAATAGGATGCCTGTAATAACGAATAGATTGATGATCATAAAGATGGTGATTAAAATGACTTCTTTGATCCTCATGTGTCTATTTTGTTTCCACTTTGGATACCCATAAAGCAAATTAGAGGTTTTATGGTTGGAAACGACTCCTCAATATGGAATACTCCAAATCCTATGCCTCAAATTGAAGTCAAACATACCTATTCATTTCCTATTGAAACCGTGTTTTCTGCTTTTACTGATGTTGCAAAATTCGAAACGTTTTTCTTTCGTTCGGAAGGCGGCATTTTAGTATCGTCAGAATTAACACCCGAAACCGGCGGTCAGTTCACCATCATTGAAACACGTGGGGATGCGAGCGTCCCCCACAACGGCACTTTTTTAGAATTTGAAACGAATGAAAAAATCGCATTTGTTTTTGGTGTCGGTGACGGCGCTGAACAAACTGATTATGTCGAACTATTTTTTACCACGCGCCCAGCAGGGACCGAAGTTCTGGTAAAAACTGAAATCGACCGAGCAGATATGGTAGATCAATCCAAACTCGGCTGGACAAAGCTTTTAGCAGCACTTGAAAAAACCCTATCAGCAGGGGCTGGTGCGGGCGTTATGTTACCCACAAAAGATAGCCAAGGAAACATTCTTACAAATGAGGACGCGGTGAAAGTCATTAAAGACCTCAACGTGAAAGGATCTTCCATGGTGGTAAAACGCGGCACTTTGGTAAAACGTATTCGCCTGATTTCAGGCAACAATGAAGAAGTTGACTGCAAAGTCGATGGAGTTGCTTTGCGCCTAGAAACACAATGGTTACAAAAAGTTTAACTATTGGCAGATTCTGCCGCATACTCATCAGATGACTCATTACTTTGCCTCTTTGCTGCTATTCATCGGCCTTTTAGGCCTCACCAGTTGCTCGACCACTCACTGGCAAACAGCTAATCGCGAGAGCGCCAAAATCGCGCCGCTACCAAATGAACTAAATGAGTCTATCTATCAAATCTATGCAGCCCGGGCGTTTTCTTGGCGCGGATATTTTGCCACTCACCCTTGGATTGCATGGAAGAAAAAAGACGAAACTGCCTACACTGTCGCGCAGGTCACAAGTTGGAATTTGAGGCGTAACGGCAGCTCACTTGCTGTCGGAGACGATATTCCAGACCGACATTGGTTCGGCAACAAACCAACAATCATTTTTGAAGCACGCGGGGAAAAAGCCGAGCGTATGATAGAACAGGCTAAGAAACTCATCTCTGAGTATCCTTTCAAAAATACGTACACATTGTGGCCAGGCCCTAACAGCAATACATTTGTTGAATACATTATTCGCTACACCCCCGAAGTGACTGTTGAGCTCCCCCCTCACGCGATAGGGAAAGACTATCTAACTAACTCAAATATTTTTGCTGTTAGCCCAACTGGCAGCGGTGGGCAAATTTCACTATTCGGCGTCCTTGGCGTCACCGTCGGCTTCGGGGAAGGTATCGAGTTTAATATCCTTAGCATGACATTTGGAATTGATCTGTTTCGTCCCGCACTAAAGCTTCCCTTTTATGGCCGCTTGGGAATGGACGATCGCCCTTTGTAAACGCTTTTTGTCACTCAACTGTCTAAATCTCTACAGCTGAAAAAAACGCCAACTCCTGGCAAACTTAACGGTTCATGCTTAATTCATTTTTGGTGTTAATTTTGTCATGCTTGATACTGGCTCCCGCCTCGCGGGCGAATGAAGGATTTATTCACGACGTTACGAACATGCCACCTGTATTCCAAGAACTTAGCCAGCGCGTGTTCATGGTTTACTCAAGCAAAGATCGACGACCGATCGGTACGGCTTTTTTAGTTTTCAATGATGGCAAACGATCGGTTTTTATAACAGCTCGCCACGTATTGTATGGTCTTCACCCTAGACAATTAAAAGAAAATCTAACACAGCTCTCTCTTCATCATTCAGCGTATTGGCAAAGCGGTGTTCATAGTTTCTTACGCTCCGAATACTCGGTCTCTCCGACTGAAATTGGTGCGTTACAAGACACAACACCCGACTGGAAACTCTCTGGGCGCGCTAGCGATATCGGATACTTCATAACTGACTCACACCCCCATATGCCTTTACTGAGTTTAGAAACAACGTTAGGACACTCTCTAAAACACGAAGCAAGCCCCTACCAAAAAAGAAAAAACTATATACTGGGTTACCCTGCACTAGAACATCGAGATGATGCCGGCTCTCGCATTCAGTCCATGCAAATCAGTTTGAGCCAAGGCGATATATTTCATTTTGAAAATAAAAATAAAAAATTTATTGTACACTCGACTGCGGATTCTCGAGGTGGCAATTCTGGTGGACCTGTGTATAGCGAAACAGGCCAGTTACTGGGCGTGCTTTCCGGCGGCCCCATGGCAAAGGGCTATGTTCCTTACCGAAATGGCATGAATAGCGCCATAGCTCCTGTTGATTATGTTCGCAGCATGATTGGCCATTTGTTACTAGGCCGAAAAACAAACATGGCTTCAAGTAAAATGTGCCACTGGTTCTACCAAATTGGCAGCAGGCACAATCGACCCATAAAATAGTCCAACGAAAATTTAAACAGTCAAAAAAAAAGCTCCTCATTTCGAGGAGCCTTTTTTAAGTTTTATTTAAAAAATTTAAATTTAGCGACAGTTCGTAATTTGACAAACTTGACCTGTGGATTGGCATACATACAGCGCACGTTGACTAGCTGTGTATGTGTCATTACCGATTCCGTACGTGATCAAACCGTTAGCCAAACCAACGGCGTTGCATGTGTACACATAAGGCACAACAGGAACTACTGGCACTGGGTAAACTGGCAAAGGCAAAGGGTAAGTAGGAAGAGGTAAAGGTAACGGACGCGGATAGTGTGGGTAAGGATGAACTGGTGGATACGGTATTGGACGTGGATAATACTGAGCCTCTGCTGCCAAACCCAAAGTCAACATAGCCATAACAGTAAGAATTAGATTTTTAATCATAAAGACTCCTTTTTATAGCTATGGACCTATTAAAATACCAGAGACAGGTCAACCGAAAATTAATCTAACCCAATTTGCACATACCAATTATTCAAAATACGCTGCCAATTCGATTTAGCGTTGGTCTCATCGAAATCCATAATCTGGTGTTTTAGCACAACGCGATCTTTTGTTTGGATCATCTCTACACGACTGCTCGTTTTAATCTGCCCGTCTGTGGCTATTCGATATAAATATTGATCAATTTTCCAGTTACCATCAGCATCGATTTGCCAATTTTCACTCACGGTTTCAATGTGGGTATACTGAAATACACCATTTACATCATAACCGCCAACTAGACTAAAATAATTAGCAACGTGAGGCATTTTCGCATCGGCAGGCTCAACATGCTCCACATACAAATAATCTCCATATGGACTCTCCAAAAGCTTACCCGTCTTCTGAACAATATCTAACATTTTAGACCAATTTATAGAGCTCACTGATTGTTCTGGCTGCGCATACCCTGACAACCCGAAAAGAAAAAAGAAAACCAAAAAGCCAATTCTTAAACTACGCTGCATAAACCCTCCGTTGGTTACTAAAAAATCGTAAGCACAAAAAATTAAGGTAGCAACCGTAAAAATTAAAAAATATTCAGATGGGGCGAAATGTTCCGGATGGGGAATTTTTCACTGGACGGCCCACGCTGAACGTTATGAAATAAAGCCTCTGAAAAAGGAGACCCATGAATTTTCGTTTTCCGTCTATTCATCATTTAAAAAATGAATTCACACGCGTTCTACGTCGCTTTCCATTAACATCTGTTATCGTTTTAATCGCGTCCGTTATCGTAATTCACCTCATTGAATCCAAACATTCGCTGATGTTAAATGATCCTATCGGAGATGCTCTATTGACTCTTGCACTAGGGCTACCATTATCTGTAGCCGGTCACCTGATTGCGGAAAACAAACCATCTTGGTTAAAAATTCCAAACGTTATCATTCCGTATTTATCTATTGCTCTTATTGTTGCGTTTTACGTCTGGCGCCAATCCCACAACGGCGAGGGAGAAGTCATTCGTTACACCCAATGGGCACTTTACAGTCACCTTTTAGTTTCGTTTGCGCCTTTCTTAAAAACATCCCATCCTCGCGCTTTTTGGAATTTTAATTATCGCATTTTTATCGCATTCTTAATAAGCCGATTCTTTGGAGGCTTCTTATTTATCGGACTCATACTTGCCTTAAAAGCAATGTCCTCACTTCTCGAAATAGATATCCGTGATGCCTCCTATGGAAATCTTGCGGCTCTTTGCTTAATCACAGTCTCTACATTTCACTTCTTAGCACTGATCCCGAGCGATCCAGCTGGGCAAATGGACGAAACAGAAGAGCCCCCTAAACTTTTGAAAATATTTTGTCAGTACATTTTAGTTCCGCTGAATGCGGTTTATATTTTTATTTTATATGCGTACATGATCAAAATCCTCCTCAGTGGACAATGGCCTAAGGGTATGATCTCTTGGCTGGTCGCTGCGGCCTCTATCTTGGGCGTGTTCGCTCTTTTGATGATGAACACGTTCTATCACAAGCAAGAAAATAAATGGATGAAGACGTTTCAAACTATTTATTATATCAGCATTATCCCGTTGCTAGGAATGGGTTTACTAGCTGTAGCCAAGCGTGTGAGTCAGTATCAATTAACTGAAAAACGTTATGTTTTAATTATACTCTGCTTGTGGTTGCTGGGAATCGCCTTTTATAATCTGATCTCGAAAAAGAAAAATATTATATTAATTCCAGTTTCTCTTTTCTTGGTCACACTCGTATCATCCTTTGGTCCGTGGGGAGTGTATCAAGTCGCTTGGCGTAGCCAATCGGGTCGCTTAGAAGCGCTGCTTGTCAAATACGATGCTCTTAAAAATGGAATCATGGTGCAAAACCAAAATGAGTTTTCAAAGGAGGATGCCTTTGAGTTCCGCGAAGTTCTAACCTATTTAATACGTTCGCACGATTCTGATAAAATACCAGACTTATTTTCAGCGGACGATCGCGAAGAATTAGAAAAGCTAGCAAAAAACAAATCCTACGGCGTTATTAATGATGTTGATGCATTTATGCGTAAAAAGTTAAGAATCCCAAAGAACTTTAACAAAACTGATTATGTTAGTATGGATACGAATTTTTACAATGAAAATCTATCCTCTTTCATCGTACCAGATATTCTATATTATATGTTGGACACCCATCAGACCTTAATCATTGATGTTCCGGAAGCAAAATCAAAGTATTCAGTTAAACTTGATCGGACAAATTTGGATTTAGTGGTTATGAAAAATGACCAACTCTGGTTTACAGAAAGCTTGAAAATACTCATAGATAAAGTCGAAGAGGATAAAAATTCTAACGCTAAAATAAAAGTCGAGTTCAAAAACAAATTCGCCGAAGGCACATTTTTACTGAAATCATTTTACTCCAATGGCTTTGAAAATGGCGCTAAAAACTACACAGTGACTGGTGCTCTGATTTTACGACTAACGCAATAGACACCCTTCCTCTACTGATAGGGACTGTGTTCGTCGTAGTCAGCAAAGACTAACTCAAGTTGTTTTTTCTCGCGCTCAACAAAATCGGTGATAGCCTGACCTAGCCCAGGATGTACTATCTGATGAGCGCTATAAGTCAACGTAGGCAAGAAACCACGTTGAAATTTATGTTCACCTTGAGCACCCGCTTCAAATAAAGGCAGCTTACGTTCGATGCAGTAATCGATGCCTTGATAGTAGCACACCTCAAAATGAAGCGCACGGTAGTCTGCTCGACATCCCCAATATCTGCCGAACAATCTGTGTTTCCCTATAAAGTTTAAAGCACCCGCAACGGGCTGATCATTATGATATGCCAAAACTAAATGAATTTTGTTTTTCATCTTCTCAAAAACCATTTTAAAAAAATCGCCTGTTAAAAATTCAAAGCCTTGTTTTTTATCCATCGTGTTTTGATAGAAACTATGCATGATTTCAGCGTGACTCTGGGTTAGCTGCTCGCCCGTCAGTTGCACAATTCGAACGCCCTGTTTAGCGACCTGAGATCGTTCTCGAACGACCTCACGACGACGTTTTCCCGTAAGCCTTTGTAAAAACGAATCAAAATTTTCATAGTTTCTGTTAGCCCAATGATATTGAAAACTATTACGAACGAAAAATCCTTGGTTTTTAAAAAAGCTCATTTCATTTTCAGGGATAAAAAGATGATGTACAGAACTCATCCCTGCTGATTTCATAATTTCTTTAGAGGCCTCAAGTAAAGCGCATTTAATTCCCTCTCGTTCGTCATGGCCACAATTAAAGTTGATTAAAAACTTAGACCCCGTAACCGGTGTGAAGGGAATGGCGGATACTAGTTTTGGATAGTAATTAATTCCGGCATTGTAAGCCGCATCAGCCCATCCAAAATCAAAAATAAATTCGCCATAACTATTATCCTTGGCAAATAACACCAAAGCTCCAGTCAATCGTTCATTGTTCCATGTGGTAACATAAACAGGGGCCCACCCTGTACGCTCACCTAAACAGTGTGTCGCCTCAAGCGAAGACAAAAATTCATAATCAACAAAGGGGAAATCAGGCGCCTGTAGTTCGCGCCAGGAATCTGGCTTTATATTTAATATAGAATTGATAATTCTAATTTGACTATTGAAGGCACCGCTCATAATCCCTAGATATTAGTACAAATTCAGAGTAATGTAAGTGCGGATTTAAAAAAAGGAAAAATAATGCAAATTCACATCTCAGGAAACGATAGTCGATCGCGTGAAAACCAAGAGACTGGCATTATTATCGAAGAGCGCCTAAAGACTCCCGCTATGTATGCCGTCGTAGTTCACAATGATCCGTTTACACCAAGAACCTTTGTAGTAGAGGTATTACGTATGTTTTTTGGTAAAAATGAAGAGCAGGCCAAGCATATCATGTTAACCGCCCATACGACCGGGCACGGAGTGGTTGCGATTTACACACGCGAAATTGCAGAAACGAAGGCGGCACAAGCCAACACTTACTCTCACGATCAAGGCAAGCTTCTTATATTTTCAGTTGAAGAAGTTTAACTTCATGCTAGAAGTAATTTATAAATTAGACGATAGGATTAAATATGCCATCATTTGATATTGTTTCAGAACTAAACATGCAAGAAGTCGACAACGCTATTAACCAGGCCCGCAAGGAAGTAGAAGGACGCTATGACTTCAAGGGCAGTTCTGCCGAAATTAAATGGGACAAAGATAAAAACGAAATTATTTTCCAAGCGGAAGATGAATATAAAATGGGTGCTATTTCGGGCATTATCCTTAACAAAGCCGGCAAACGAGGAATCGACTTAAAAGCATTTAAACTTGAACAAATTGAACCAGCTGGTGGAAAAACCCTTCGCCAAAAAATTAAACTACAGCAAGGTTTAGAAAAAGAAGTCGCTAAAGATATCGTTAAATATATCAAAGATTCTAAATTAAAAGTTCAACCTCAAATTATGGACGATAAAGTTCGTGTGACATCTAAAAGCATTGATGAACTTCAAGAAACAATGGCTAGTTTGCGCAGCCAAAACTTTCCCGTACCTTTACAATACAACAACATGCGTTCTTAGCCGTTTTCAGCGATTCGCTTTAGCTGCGCTTTTTGATACGCACCAAACACGCCATTAAACAAACAACGCACCAGCGGATCTTCGAGTAAATCAACATCTTGTAAATCTGCCTCACAGCTCGGCTCGAGCTGGGTATCATTAATTCGCATATACATGCTCGTCAAAGACTCACCCAGCTCTAGCGCGGCATATAGCTTTACTATGGGTACTTCAGTCAACCAAGCCAAGGTTTCGTTACTACTTTCCACCCTCAATATATGTCGTCCTTTTATGAGATAATTCAATGATATGATCTGGCTTAAATGATCATATAAATTCAGTCTCCACAACCGAGGCTGACTAAAATACCCAACATCGTAGTCCTGCTCGTTTTGGTATAAACGACTATACACCCTTGGCAATTCATCGATGCAATAATTATAAACTCGATCACGTTCTAAATTTTTGACCGGTGGGATTTTAACAGAAATTTGGGCTGTCGTCGGAATCAACAAATCGGAACGATAGTCATAGTCAACGTCTTGATTACCTATAGGCTTAATCCACGAAAGAGGCGAAGATTTATACACATCGTACTTTGTCATCGTCACCGAAACACCGGGATTCATTCGCATAACTTGAGCCTGAGGCAAAATAGATTTAATTTCGTTTTCAAAACGACGGTACGTTATGGGAAAAAATGCATGGTTGTACCAAGACCACGACTCATGAATAAACTGGCACGAACTCGGGACAATAATTTTTGGATTCAAAAGTTGAATTTGCTGTAGCCATTCATGAGGAAACTCGACCGCCTGATTTTTAAACCGCGAAGGACTCAGTACTTCGATTTCACGCATAGTCTGAAACGGCCACAATATTAAATCCCATGGACCGCGATTTTTCAAGACACACAACGTGTCAGGATCAATCCATGAATCGACAACATTCAAAATATTTAAACTGCCCGCTTGAACATGAAAAACCGAATCCACATCAACATCCAATGCAGGAAATGGAGTTACTTGAATGGAGCCAATTTCAACCGTTTTATCTAACTGCAGCGATGACACTTTAAAAAAGCCAAGTGACCTGATCATTTCTAGCATGCCTTCATGAATGCAGAAGATATAAATGGGTGTAGAACGATCTAGAAGATTTAAACTGTCCATCGAGCAATGATCATCATGATAATGAGAAATAAAAACGGCATCGAGCTTTAATTCGCTGATCTGAGAAGCATCAAAAACTACGCTTGGAAAAGAAAAACAATTCCGACTGAATGGTGTTTCAAAAATTGGGTCAAAAAGAATATGCGTGTTTTCAAATTCAATAGAGTAACCCGCATGAAGAATCCTAGAAATTTTTACGGACATGACTAAACTTACTCACTCTGATCTATTTTCTGAAAATAGATCTGGCACGAAGCTGACGTTTCATTCTTTCGATTATAGTGCATGCTTTTATCAAAATTTCGACCGATGCATTTTTCTAAAAAATTTCCCGTCAAAAATGACGGCCGTGCCTTTCTAATAATAGCCAGACGATCCTCACAATCACCGTAAGAAGACGTCCATGCCGACATGCACGTTTCTTCTGATAGATTATAACATTCAATCTGTTTAGAAAGACGCCCACAGGGTGAACGATCGCCTTCAGGCACCAACTGACCAGAAATATGAGCAAAATAAAAATAGATGGTCGATATAAAAATCAAAGCAAATCCTGCCGTCGCATCCATCCACGAAGCCGCCT
>ERZ761610.123-NODE-123-length-72269-cov-47.754507_pt1 | contig 72269 bp, 68 predicted proteins | sample MGYA00512164_ERZ761610 | MGnify/ENA primary metagenome ERZ761610 (study PRJEB28899, sample SAMN02850038) | bioreactor sludge metagenome | biome: EBPR Sludge; feature: EBPR Bioreactor; material: flocular biomat | place: Australia: Thorneside Wastwater Treatment...
GAATCGTCTTAACAACCAAATCTTAGTTCGCACCTTTGAGCAGGAATGGGAACCATTCAGCCATCATGAAAACTGATCGTCGTGAATTTATCAAGTATGGTTTAATAACATCGTCCGTATTTTTTGGATCAATGTATGGTATTAAACAACTCAAAAAAAACAGAGTTAATCACAAAGGCCACTACACTGGGCAATGGCTAGATCAATCGGAACGTGGTCATCAGCTGCGTGATGCGATCAAGCAGACCGCATCAGCCGAAATAAAAATCCCAATGCTGATTGTGGGGGGTGGTATTACTGGATTGTTGACCGGGTATTATCTTAAAAAAAATGGCTTCAACGATTTTAAAATTTTAGAAATGAATTCAAGTCCCGGTGGCAATTCATCCTATGGTCAGAATTCGATTTCCAAATTTCCTTGGGGCGCCCATTATATTCCACTACCAAATAAAGAAAATGTGGCCTTGATTGAGTTTTTGAGGGATCTAGGCTTGGCCTCGGGAGGCAATGGAAATATCGAATTCAGTGACGAATTTCTATGTCAGGACCCTCAAGAACGTTTGTTTATCAAAGGTGAATGGCAAGAAAGTCTACTGCCAAATAAAGGAATATCCGCAGAGGATCAAAATCAGCTTCATCGGTTTCACGAACTAGTAGACGACTACAAAACAAAAAAAGGCCAAGACGGACGGTATGTTTTCTCAATTCCCGTGATGGATTCTAGCCAAGATCCAAATTTTTTGAAGCTGGACAATATCTCGTTCGCTGATTTCCTGGATGAACACGGATTAGTTTCCGATGTTGTAAAATGGTACATGAACTATTGCACCTTAGATGACTACGGCATGGGTATAGAAGGTGTGTCAGCTTGGGCGGGACTTCATTACTTCTGTTCTCGTCGGTCCTTAGGATCCTATGATGATCATAAAATTCTAACTTGGCCCGAGGGAAATGGCTGGGTTTTGCAAAAGTTAACAGATTATTTGAAAGACCACATAGAAACCGATCGCGCCGTTTTTAATATTCGCACAGAAACATCGGGTGTAGTTCACTCGCGCATTTACAATTTTGAAACAAAAGAACTCAGCGAGTGTGAGTCTCAACGTTTGGTCTACGCAGGACCACAGTTTTTGGCGCCATACGTGTTTGCAGATAAACGGAATTTGCCGGATGTCACATCTGATGACTATTTCAGCTGGCTAGTAGCTAATGTAACGGTAAAGTTAAATCCGGATGAATTTCAAAAGCTGCATTGGGACAATGTTCGCTTTCAATCTCAGAGCTTGGGGTACGTTCATGCTCGTCATCAGGAACTGCGTGGACGTAGCGATGGCACAACGGTCTTAACGCTGTATTGGCCTTTGTACGACAAGGATTTAACAGCGACCGATGTCCGAAAGAAAATTTCTAAATTGAAGTGGCAGGACTGGGCACCTCGGATAGAATCAGAGTTGGAATCTATGCATCGGGGAATGGCACGCTCAATTCAGTCGATGGATATCAAGGTGTATGGACACGCTATGATTGGTCCACGCCGGGGTCGAATTCATAAAGTTTTTAAACAGCAATGGAATGCACGCAAAAAACAAGGCGTTTTTTTCGCGCATACAGATAATTCAGGCATGTCTTTATTTGAAGAGGCTCACTACTGGGGGCATCGCGTGGCACAGGAAATTTTAAAACATGGTTGAAAACGGTCAAGTATGGATCAAAAATAGAAAATTTGATTCGACTTGGATCATTGGTCCTCATTTTTACGCCGTGATTGCAGCAATCGCCGTCTATCCTTGGATTCAAGACATCCCAGTGATGCCGATATGGGTTTGGTTCGCCTTAGTTTTGTGTGTTGATGTTGCTCATGTGTATTCGACCTTATTTCGAGTCTATTTAGATAAAAATGAAAGTCGGAATTTTTCAACCCATGTCTGGTTGATACCGCTCGTTGTTTGGTTCTTGGGGGTGTTGTTGTATTCCCTAAGTTCGATTTTGTTCTGGCGCTGTTTGGCTTATTTAGCCGTATTTCATTTTATTCGCCAGCAGTATGGTTTTTTTAGGATCTATTCGGGCAAACATACTGTCACATCAATAGTAGCGAAAATATTTAACCACTATGCAGTCTACTATATCACAGTTGTTCCGGTTATTATCTGGCACCTTTCTGGACCAAAGGAATTTAATTGGTTTATCGATCGAGATTTTATTTATTACCAGTCCGATTTCGGAGTCACTGTTCTGAATTTCCTATTGGTCATATTGGTAGCTGGCTATGTGGTGACGGAAACTCAGCTTTCGCTACAGATGAAAAAAATTAATTGGCCAAAAAATGGAATTTATTTTGGGACGCTTCTTATTTGGTATTTAGGCATCGTCTATTTTAATAATGATATTATATTTACACTTACGAATGTAATTGCTCATGGTGTTCCGTATTTGGGTTTGATTTGGGTATACAAAGGGCGTAATCAGCAAAACTATAATGTTTCTTTTTTTAAGCGTAATAGTTTTCTGATCTTCATCGGTAGTCTTATCGCTCTGGCGTATATTGAAGAATTTCTATGGGCAAGCCTAGTTTGGAAAGAGCACCTCTCTGTGTTCTTTCTAAACCGTAGTCAGGTGTTTGATGCGAGCCCTGTGTTGCTCTCCTATATAGTTCCACTACTGGCGGTTCCGCAAGGTACTCACTATATTTTGGATGCATTTATTTGGAAGATTAGAGACAGTAAACATAACCAGTGGACGTCATTACTAGGAGATTCCCGTGGATATGAAAGAGCTTGATCTACAGTTGCAATTGGTACAGCAGGCCTATATTCAAAAAAAATTAAAAGCGATTATCGTAATTGAAGGTGTCGATGCGGCAGGAAAGGGTGGCCTGATTCGACGAATGGCATGGTCAATAGACCCACGCGCACTCAAAGTCTGGCCGATCGCCGCTCCGAACTCTATTGAAAAAGATATGCACTATATGTGGAGATTCTGGTCCAAGTTGCCGGCTCCGGGCGAGATTGCGGTGTTTGATCGATCTTGGTACGGACGTGTTTTAGTAGAACAAGTCGAAGGCATCACTAGTAGCAAGACCGGCGAGCGGGCCTATAAGGAAATTAACGAATTCGAACGATGGATGACAGACGATGGTGTCCGCGTAATTAAAATCCTCTTAAAGATCAGTAAAAAAGAACAAGCCAAGCGATTGATCGAGCGAGTCGAAAATCCCGAAAAGAACTGGAAGCTGACATTTGATGATGTCCGGAATCGCGATAGTTGGCAAGAGTATGAAGGCTACTATAAAAAGATGGTGGCTAAAACATCAAAGACGAACTCAAAGTGGCAGGTTATTGATTGCGATGAAAAAGAAAAAGCCCGCGTTCAAGCATTAAGCTACATCATCAAAGAGCTCTCGAAGGGTGTATCATTAACACCAGTGCCAATATCGGAAAAGTTAAAAAAGAGAGTGCAGGAACTAAAGAAAAAGTAAAAGCGCTCGGGCGAGAGCGCTTTTAAAAAACTATTTTCGTACGCACTCGAACGAATAGTCGTTTCTTGCCACAGAAACACCAACAAAGGCGTCACCAGAACTTGGTGAGTATTCCACGTAGACAGAATTAATCGCGTCCATTCGGAATAAAGTGACAGTGTTGCCAGCTAAAGGAAACGATAAATACTGATTCTGTTTCCAATCATACGTTTTACCATCTAATACAAATAAAACATCGGCATAGTCTGGGGCTTCCATAGACGCCAGTAAATGATCTTCATTTACTGTTAACTGTAAAGATTGTTTTTCTTTGTTATTACATTCGAACGTGATTTCAGCCGCACCAGCTGTAAATGATACTAGCAGTGCCAATGAAAATATAAATTTCATAAAATTATTTCTCCGCTAATAATGAGCGTAACATCCATGCCGTTTTTTCATGGATTTGTAAACGCTGAGTTAATAGGTCTAATGTCGCTTCGTCGCTGCCAGCTTCTGCCACTGGAAAAATGGCACGAACGGTTTTTGCTACGGTTTCGTGACCTTGCAATAATTGTTTGATCATGTCTTTAGCTGCTAAATGTTCATCCGTTTCTGGGATTGATGAGAGTTGCGCGAATTTTTTGTAAGAACCTGGCGCATAGCTGCCTAGTGCGCGGATACGTTCTGCTATTAAATCCAAGGCATTCCATAGTTCAGTGTATTGATCCATGAACATCAAATGAAGAGTATTAAACATTGGACCTTCCACGTTCCAGTGAAAGTTATGGGTTTTAAGATATAGAATGTAGCTGTCTGCTAAAAGTTTAGATAATCCGTCTACGATTTTTTTGCGATCTGCTTCGTTGATACCAATTTCGATAGTGCTCATTGTTTACTCCCAGAATTTATGAGTCTGATTGTAGTCAATGAGCCCGAGTTGTCCAATTAAAATTGTGGGCTAAATTCTAAAGTGAAAATTACCCCACCATCAGGGCTATTTTTCACGGAAATTTTGCCATTTTGAAGCTCAGCATAAGTTTTAACGATGGATAATCCCAGGCCAAAACCTTCGGGATTTGTTTGCTGCCGTGATTTCGAGCTTCGGAAAAAGGGATCAAATATATAGGGCAGTTCGTCGTTAGGAATTCCAGGGCCGTCATCTTGGGCTGAAATAAATAATTTACGATCTTGAATGGCGTACCCAAAAACAATGCGAACGGGTTTGGTCGTGGAATATTTAATCGAGTTTTCAATTAGGTTTTTAAGAATAACTTCCATCAGTGTAGGGTCTAGTGGCCACTCGGTATCGGGGACGCCTAAAATAGTAATTTCGACGTCAGGAGATTGGTAGTAGCTTTGCAATGTTTTGAGTAAATCAGGAATGTTTACTTTTTCAGAAACGGTCTTTGTTTTTTGAACTCGATAGGATTCTAGTAAATCATGAATTAGGCGATTCATGATTTGTGAATCTTTTTTAAGAGATTCTTTTAGTTTTGAATCGTCCAGTAAATCAATAGCTACCCCCATTCGAGTCAATGGACTGCGCAGTTCATGACTTACATCGCGAAGTAGACGATCTTTGGACAAGATAAAACGCTCCAGCTGATCGGCAATATGATTAAATCGTTCTGTAATGCTTGAAAAACCATTGCGGTAACGATCATTTAAACGATAGGTGATATTGCCACCAGCGATCTGCTCAATTCCATGAAGCATGACGCGAATCGGTTTCATAAAAAAATGAACAGACATAAATGTCATTGCGAAAATGACGAAAAGAAAACCGATAACGCCAATAAAGGTCATCTGGAAGCCTTTAGGTAAATCACGTGCTTTAATCATCCAAGCGACTCTTGGGGTAGCACCTTCATTGATGGCGTAGAAATAACCTTTGTGGCGACCTAACGTGTAGCGCGGGAATAACTCTTCGACTTCCGGTTTCAATTCGTTGAGGGCGGGGAGTTCTGTTTGTGGATTGATATCTTGTTGAGCGTAAACGCCTAAGTTTTCGTTCAACTGTTTTAATTTTTGTGTTGAAAAGTCAGGCGCCACACTCGCGCTCAGTGCGGTCAGATAAAAGCCTAAATTTTTTTCAACGACACTGTGCAATCCACCGGCTGGGCGAAAGGACCTCATGAGTAAAAAAACGAGGCCTGCGGCAACAACCGCCGTGATCAGAAAAGAAAAAAACAATCGAATGAAAAGAGCCGCAGGACCGCGTTTAACTCTGCGTTTCCACTTCATACTTCCTCCACGGTTCCAAGAAAACAATACCCATCGCCCCAAACCGTCTTCAAGTATTTAGGTGTTTTAGCTGAGTCACCCAGTTTGTTTCTTAGGCGACTAATAGCTACATCGAGGCTGCGACTGATAGCTTCCCAGTCGATGCCACGCAGTTCATCCATGATTCGGTCGCGTGAGAGGGTGACTCCAGCATTCATCATAAATAGTTTCAAAATTTCATATTCATACGAACTTAAATTCAAGTCTTCGCCGGCCAATTTGGCCGAGCGATTTACAACATCTAGTTCCAGTTGCTGGGATTTTAGTTTGAAATTATTCTTAGACGTTCTACGTGATAAGCCCTTAACACGTGCGACTAGTTCACGTGGCTCGAAAGGCTTCGGTAAGTAATCTTCTGCGCCAAGCTCTAGACCAAGTACCCGGTCCATCACTTCACCTCGCGCCGTCAACATTATGACCGGTGTTTGGTGAGTAACGCGAATTTTTTTAAATGTTTCAAAACCATCCATTTCTGGCAACATGATATCAAGAATAATCACTTCAAATTTTTTGCTTTTAAGTAAACCTAAACCGTCGCTCGGTTTAGTAGCTTGAGTCAGAGTCAGACCATACTTAGCAAAATAGTCTTTTAAAAGATCACCCAAATGAGCGTCGTCATCAATCATTAAAACGGAAATGGTATCCATAGAGTCAGTATAGTCGATTTTAATTAAAAAGGGAGCTTTGTTACAATTAGTTACAATTTTTAATCATTCAGAAACCCTTTTTATTCCGTCTCCGGTTAATCTGTTTTCATGACGGGCATTTAAAAATGAAGGCCCCTATCAAAGGAGATAGTTATGTTTGGACGAGGATTTAAAAAACGACGTATGGCTGGAATCGCAATCGCTTTAATTGGAATAGGCGCACTGTCCGCGTGCCATTCTCGCACACCTGAAGCCCGCATTGATCATGTAGCTTCAAAGGTCGCGAGTAAGTTAGATTTTACAGCCGAGCAAAAAGTTCTACTGGATGACATCGCAGCTGAAATCAAAAAAGATTTTCAGTCCGAAAAGGAAGTCCGCCTATCTATGAGGAATGAATTCAAATCGTGGATCGCCAGTTCGGAATTAGATAAAGCGAAAGTCAAAGAAACGATCAAATCAAAAATGGATCGTATGGAAGGCCGAGTTGATAAATACCTGGATAAAGTAGCAACTTTGCACAAAACGTTAAATGCCGAACAAAAGGAAGAGCTGATTGGTTTCCTAGATAAATTTGGACCAAGAGATTAATATCATCATAAGCGAGAGCGTTTTAGGGCGCTCTCGCCTGACTTATTAAATTAAAATTTTTTGCACAGACTTGCTAGTGTTGTTGTTTGTTCGCTGCCAGGGCTGGCGACTTTTTGAGTGTTGAACGTCTGTTCACACGAACTCATGGCAAAAATCATTACAATGGCAAAAATGCCGTCACAGATTAGGATTTTACCTGTCCTTACTTTCGGTTCCATGATCAACTCCAGCGAGGAGTTTCTGATAAATACTCCTCGTCGTAACCGATTGCATCTGAATCTTGATAATGAGATTCGTAACGTAAGCAAAGTTCAGCATCTTTGTCAGAATCTAAATGACGTTTTAAATAGGGGAACACTTCATTTTCTTCTTCATCTAGATGTTGACCAACACTATCTGCCAAAACCTTGGCACTTGCTGACCACTCTTGATTTGTCAAATTTTCGGATAACATATCTTCGATCAGTTGATCGACCATGGCGTGTTTTGTTTGGCCTTCATAGGCCATGAAGTTTAAATTTTCGTCGTCTTGAGACTTCATGAAACTGTACACAACTTTTTCTTCACGTTGGGTATGGGAAATAAGAAGCGGTAAAAGTCGACCAAAACACAGTTGACGATCTAACTGAGAGATATCCGTTTCTTTCAGTAAATTAAGTTCCGCTCTTAGTTTTTTATGATCTGCTTTTAAAGCCTCCACTAGTTGTGACGAGAAAAACATAAAACCTCCATGTATGTTAAAGAGATATCTTGCAATGGTAAGGCCACGGGCAGGGAAAATATCTTCAAGTACTAATAGAAGTGATCGATTTTCTGCCCCACATTAAGGAATTTTGCCTCGAAAAAATGATATCTGATCATTAAATGACAAAACCTGACTGGTACTTGGATTGCTTCCATTAATTATTACCAACAGTTTAGCCAGTGCTAAAACAAACATCGCTAATGGATGGCGATGATAACAGCGTATGGAGGGCACGTATGTCGATATTAAACTTTATACATAAAAGCTCCGAGCCATCGTCTGGTCGAACTCCCCAACTAATTAGTGAAGAGGTTAGCGGTGTAAACGACGAGTTTAATCAATACATGGAATACTACATGGATATGATTCGAATGAAATCGAAAGGCTGCGTACTGATTGTTGAAGACGACGTGTTTTGTCGCTATATCATAGAGAATTCGGTAAAGGAATACAGCCGAGATATTAAAATCATTACATGCGCATCCGTGCATGATGCTCTCGAGATTCTAAAAGACAATCCGTGTGATTTGGTTATTTCTGACTACTATTTAGAAGGTGAGGGAAATGGTCTTGATCTGTGTCACAAAATTGTTGGACTCTATCCCAAAACAAAATGTCTGATGATGTCGAGCATGAATTTTCCTCAGTACCAGCAAGTCGTCGCCAAATCAGAGACAACACCTGAGTTTATGGAAAAGCCAATTAAACCGTCTCTTATAAAAAAGTATTTAACGTCTTTTTTTGAAGAGCTCTATTTTTAGTAAAGCTCTGCTTGTAAAGCGGCTTTGTGTTTTGAGACTAAACGAACCACTAATCCAATTAGCTTTTCGCTGTCGACCGGTTTCGTAAAATGTTCAGAGCATCCTGCGTTCAAACAACGCGTTCGTTCTTCCATTAATGCATGCGCTGTTAGTGCTACAATTGGAATTTTGAATCCTTTTTTTCGTAAAATGCGGGTGGCCTCGTATCCATCCATTTTTGGCATTTGAATATCCATCAAAATTATATCATAGTTGTTTTCCGCCGCTTTGCTGATGCCTTCATATCCATTGTCAGCGAAATCCACTTTAGCACCGGCCGCGTTTAGAAACATCCCGATGACCATCTGATTGTCGGGCGCATCTTCGACCAACAGAATTCGTAGCCCTCTGAGTGAGTCTGCGTTGACTTCAACTTGATCCAGAGTGGAGTCTTCGCGTCCTTGCTCAATCAATTTGAATCCATTTACCCAAGGACTAAATGCGACAGGTTTTGCGGCAATTTGAATTTTGAATACGCTGCCGACTCCGGATTGCGTAGATTCCAGTTCTACATTTCCTCCAAGTGCCTGTGCTAGTTTTTGTGATAGAGCCAATCCTAAACCGGTGCCTCCGAAAAGACGGGTGGTTGAACTATCGACTTGTGCAAACGGCTGGAACAGGCGCTCAACCTGATCCGCCTTAATTCCAACACCGGTGTCTTCAACTAAAATTTCTAACATTCCATCCTCGGCCATTTGATCACCGATCCAACAGACGCGTACTTGGACTGAACCTTTTTCCGTAAACTTAATCGCATTGCTTACAATGTTCGTAAGGATTTGGCGAATACGGGTAGGGTCGGACAGAGCCTTTTCTGGAATATAGGAATCTAAGATAAATCTCAATTGAAGTTTCTTTTCTTCTGTTTTGATCGCTAGAAGAGATTTAATATCGTAAAGGAGATCAACTAAATTAAACTCAATAATTTCGACTTCTAAACGTCCCGCTTCAATTTTTGAGATATCCAGAATTTCGTCGATCACATTTAAAAGTTGCTTGCCATTTCTGTGGATGGTTGAGATGGAATGCTGACGTTCAAACTCAGATTGCTTTGGATTGAGTAGTAATTCTGTAAAACCTAAAATAGCACTCATCGGTGTTCTGATCTCGTGAGACATATTTGCCAAGAAATATGTTTTGGCCATATTGGCTGAAATCGCTTGGTGTTGAGCTACGACTAGTTTTTCTTCGCTCAGTTTTCTATCGTGGATATCAGTACATGTTCCTACCCAAGATAAAACCTCGGTGCCACGTAAATCGGGAACCGCTAGTATCCAATGCCAGCGCCACTGACCATCATATCTGCGAACACGGGCTTCAATTTCAAATGGCTTCTGAGTTCCCATGGAGCGCATCCAATTCAGTAGAAAACGTCCTAGGTCATCTGCGTGTATGGCCGCCTGCCATGCCGATCCTATGCTTTCGCCATCCGTGAGGCCAGTGTATTTGTACCAGCCTTGGTTGAAATAATCGACAGTTCCTTCTATGCGCGCTTTCCAAACGATGTGGGGGATAGAATCTGCCAGTTTACGATATTGCCGTAAACTTTCGACTTCAAGCTCCGTTAGTTTGAAATACTTTTCGCGCCGTTCGCTTTCACGAATTAAAATTGCTTGTTTTTGTAGTTGTTGATTCTTAAGAAATAGGTCAACAAATATTTTTACTTTCGATCTAAGTATATAGGGTTCGAATGGTTTAAAGATATAGTCCACAGCCCCCACTTCGTATCCGCGGAAGATATATTGGTCATCCGTATTGATCGCAGTAACGAAGATAATTGGCGTGTTGATGTGTGCTTTAAATTTTTTACGGATTAAACGTGCGGTTTCAAATCCATCCATCTCAGGCATTTGCACATCAAGTAAGATCACGGCAAATTCATATTTATCGAGTTGATTTAAAGCTTCGGCCCCTGACTGTGCTAACACCAGATTCAGATTCGGAATATCGCTCAGCACGGCCTCCATTGCTATGAGGCCGTCTTTTCTATCATCAACAAGAAGAATATCTACTGGGGATGGTTTCATTTTTAAATCTCTTTAGGGTTCAGCCATTTATAGATCACTGCCAACAGATGGCTTTCATCCACCGGCTTAGTTACGTAGTCCGAAGCGCCGGCTTCTAAACATTTTTCCCGGTCACCTTTCATGGCTTTAGCCGTTAACGAGATAATTGGAAGATCTTTAAATTTTTCAATCTGTCTAATTTTTTGAGTCGCCGCTAAGCCGTCCATCTCTGGCATCATTGTATCCATCAATACCAGATCTGTTTCTGGATTATCGATAAGTACATCAACTCCATGACGGCCATTCTCTGCGTAGATAACTTCAATGCCGCGATTTTTCAGAATGCTTGTTAACGCAAACACGTTACGTACATCATCATCAATGACTAATATTCGACGACCAGTGAAATCGGCGTCGACGGGCAGAGAATAGCTAGTGGCTTCTAGCGTAGCAAGCGCATTTGTAATCCCGTTAGCGGCCTCGGTCCCTGTGTACTTTTGAGGGAGGAATAATGTAAATACGCTACCATGTCCCGGCTGACTTTCAACTTCGATAATTCCGCCAAGTAAGCGTGCGATTTCGCGACTGATCGTCAGGCCTAACCCTGTGCCACCGTATTTGCGACTTGTTGTTCCATCGGCTTGTTGGAACGCTTCGAAAATCAATTTCTGTTTTTCTAACGGGATACCGATACCAGTATCGGTTACGCGGAAAATGATCGCGCTTTTTGCTTTGTTTAATGTATCTACTGGGAAGTGGCGACTCTTATCGGCTAAGGCGATTTCTAAAGTCACTTGTCCTTTCTCTGTGAATTTAAACGCATTAGAAAGCAAGTTTTTTAGGATCTGTTGCAGTCGATTCTCATCGGTGTACATTGTTTTAGGAAGCTCTTCCGACATTTTAATAACAAAGTTTAGACCCTTATGCTCAGCTACGGGTTTAAACGTCTGTTCTAAATAGTCACGCGCATCTTTGATTTCTACTGCTTTTGGTGTCACTGGCATTTTTCCGGCTTCTACTTTTGATAGATCCAAGATTTCGTTGATTAATGCTAGTAGGTCCTGACCTGCAGAGTGAACTGTGTTTGCAAACTTAACTTGTTCAGTACTTAAGTTCTTATCGCGGTTTTCAGCTAGAGTTTTAGACAAGATCAATAAGCTATTAAGCGGCGTTCGTAATTCGTGGGACATATTTGCCAAGAATTCCGATTTGTACTTTGAAATAAGTGACAGCTGTTCGGCTTTTTCTTCCAAAGATCTTGAGGCCAATTCCACCTCTTGATTTTTGACTTCCAAAAGCTTTGCTTTTTCTTCCAGCTCGGTTGCTTGTGCTTCTAGTTCGGCATTTGAACGTTTTAATTCTTGTAGGAGCTCTTCTGTTCTCATGCTTGATGAGATCATATTCAAAATAACGCCAATGGAATCCATCAACTGGTCGAGGAAGATAATATAGTTCTGACTCAGCGAACGATTAGAAGCTAATTCGATAACGGCTTTTAATTCACCCTCGAATAGCACGGGTAGGACAATAATGTTTTTTGGTTTTTCTTCCTGTAGGGAAGATGAAATCATGATGTAGTCTTCAACTGGTTGGCGCAGGATAATGCGTTTCTTTTCAAATGCGCACTGACCAACAAGTCCTTCTTTAAATTTGTATTTGTTCGAAACGTTACGACGTTCCGTAAACGCATAACTTGCGATTAGATTTAAAGAGTTTTCGTGATTCTCTGACTCTAACATAAAGAACGCACCTTGTTGAGCGTCCACTAGGGGAGTCAGTTCGGACATAATCAACTGAGCCACCGACGTAATACTACGCTGACCTTGCATCATGCTTGAGAATTTCGCTAAGTTTGTTTTCAGCCAATCTTGTTCTTTGTTTTTCTCAGTAGTATCTTTCAAGTTACCGATCATTTGATTCAGATTGTTCTTTAGAGCCGCAACTTCACCTTGGGCTTCAACGGTGATCGACTGAGTCAGATCACCTTTCGTAACGGCTGTCGACACTTCGGCAATCGCACGAACCTGAGAGGTTAAGTTACCCGCAAGCTGATTCACGTTATCAGTCAAATCTTTCCACGTACCTGATGCACCTGGAACCTTTGCCTGGCCACCTAACTTACCTTCAATACCCACCTCGCGAGCGACGCCAGTCACCTGATCTGCGAACGTTCTTAAGGTATCGGTCATCGAGTTAATAGTTTCAGCTAGGGCCGCAACTTCACCCTTGGCTTCAAGGACGAATTTTTGATTCAAGTCCCCATTCGCGACGGCGGTAACGACCTTAACAATACCACGAACTTGCGTTGTAAGATTTGACGCCATGAAATTTACGTTATCGGTCAAATCTTTCCATGTGCCGGAAACCCCTGGAACGCGCGCCTGCGCGCCGAGCTTACCTTCTATACCTACTTCACGGGCTACTGTCGTTACCTGATCTGCGAACGTTCTTAAGGTATCGGTCATCGAGTTAATAGTTTCAGCTAGGGCCGCAACTTCACCCTTGGCTTCAAGGACGAATTTTTGATTCAAGTCCCCATTCGCGACGGCGGTAACGACCTTAACAATACCACGAACTTGCGTTGTAAGATTTGACGCCATGAAATTTACGTTATCGGTCAAATCTTTCCATGTTCCCGATACGCCTTTTACATCGGCCTGTCCCCCCAGTTTTCCTTCGGTGCCCACCTCTTTCGCCACACGAGTAACTTCGGCTGCGAACGAGTTCAACTGATCCACCATGACGTTGATTGTGTTTTTTAGTTCTAAGATTTCACCCTTAGCATCGACTGTGATTTTTTGAGATAAGTCACCATTCGCTACCGCTGTGGTCACTTTCGCAATGTTACGAACCTGTGCAGTAAGATTTCCCGCAAGACCATTTACGTTGTCGGTCAAATCTTTCCAAGTTCCCGATACGCCTTTTACATCGGCCTGACCACCTAACTTTCCTTCGGTGCCGACTTCTTTCGCCACACGAGTAACTTCGGCAGCGAATGAGTTCAATTGATCCACCATCACATTGATTGTGTTTTTTAGTTCAAGAATTTCACCGCGGGCATCGACCGTAATTTTTTGTGACAAGTCACCCTTAGCGACGGCCGTGGTCACTTTCGCAATGTTACGTACCTGATCGGTTAAGTTCCCAGCTAGACCATTCACGTTGTCAGTTAGATCTTTCCACGTACCACTAACGCCCTTAACGTCGGCCTGTCCCCCCAGTTTTCCTTCGGTGCCCACCTCTTTTGCCACACGAGTAACTTCGGCCGCAAATGACGAGAGCTGATCCACCATGACGTTGATTGTATTTTTTAATTCAAAGATTTCGCCCTTAGCATCGACCGTAATTTTTTGTGACAAGTCGCCTTTAGCAACGGCGGTGGTCACTTTGGCGATGTTACGTACCTGATTTGTTAAGTTTCCCGCAAGACCATTCACGTTATCGGTTAGATCTTTCCATGTGCCACTGACGCCCTTAACTTCAGCTTGGCCGCCTAGACGACCTTCGGTGCCCACTTCTTTTGCCACACGAGTAACTTCGGCTGCGAACGAGTTCAGCTGATCCACCATGACGTTGATTGTATTTTTAAGCTCTAGGATCTCGCCTTTTGCATTAACGGTGATCTTCTGAGACAAGTCACCCTTAGCGACGGCCGTGGTCACTTTCGCAATGTTACGTACCTGATCGGTTAAGTTCCCAGCTAGACCATTCACGTTATCGGTCAAATCTTTCCAAGTTCCCGATACGCCCTTCACATCGGCCTGTCCGCCGAGTTTTCCTTCGGTGCCGACTTCTTTTGCCACACGAGTAACCTCGGCTGCGAACGAGTTCAGCTGATCCACCATGACGTTGATTGTATTTTTTAATTCAAAGATTTCGCCCTTAGCATCGACCGTAATTTTTTGTGACAAGTCGCCTTGGGCCACGGCGGTGGTCACTTTCGCTATGTTACGAACCTGATTTGTTAAGTTCCCAGCTAGACCATTTACGTTATCGGTTAGATCTTTCCATGTGCCACTGACACCTTTAACTTCGGCTTGGCCGCCAAGCTTTCCTTCAGTACCGACTTCTTTTGCCACACGAGTAACTTCGGCTGCGAACGAGTTCAACTGATCCACCATGACGTTGATTGTATTTTTTAATTCTAAGATCTCACCTTTGGCATCGACCGTGATCTTCTGAGATAAGTCGCCTTTCGCAACCGCCGTGGTAACCTTAGCGATGTTACGAACCTGTGCGGTAAGATTTCCCGCAAGACCATTCACGTTGTCAGTTAGATCTTTCCAAGTACCACTAACGCCTTTTACATCGGCTTGTCCGCCAAGCTTTCCTTCAGTACCGACTTCTTTCGCCACACGAGTAACTTCGGCAGCGAATGAGTTCAGCTGATCCACCATGACGTTGATTGTATTTTTTAACTCAAAGATTTCACCTTTGGCATCGACCGTAATTTTTTGTGACAAGTCACCTTTGGCAACGGCGGTGGTCACCTTGGCGATGTTACGTACCTGATTTGTTAAGTTCCCCGCAAGGCCATTCACGTTATCGGTTAGGTCTCTCCAGATACCCGATGCACCACGAACATCGGCTTGTCCGCCAAGCTTTCCTTCAGTACCGACTTCTTTGGCCACACGTGTAACTTCAGCTGCGAATGACGAGAGCTGATCCACCATCGTGTTTACCGTAGTTCCGATGCGAAAGAATTCTCCCTTAACTGTACGGCCATCAATTTCAAGAGACATTTTTTGAGACAGGTCGCCCTTGGCCACGGACGTGATAACACGGGCAACTTCTGTTGTCGGCTGAACAAGATCTCCGATAAGCAAATTGACGGAGTCCACACTTGTGGCCCAAGAACCTTTAACTGTTCCCATGGACACACGTTCTGTCATTTTACCTTCCTGTCCAACGGTCGTTCTAACACGCATGAACTCATTCGCCATATTTTCATTGAGTTCGATGATGTCGTTAAGTACTTCGCCAATTTCTGAAATCAAACCTTCCTCTTGTGTCAATGGAACGCGCACAGAGAAATCACCTCGACGAACTAATTTCACAGTGTTTAGAAGCTGTCGTAGTTGTTCGCGTGGTGTTGACGAATCCAAACTCAAAGGTTTTAGGGGAGGGGCGATGGTTGTACTTTCATTTTCAATTGCGACTGGGTCCATTGTAAAATGTTTAACGGAAATTTTTTTCTTTCCAGATTTAGATTTATCATTTTTTAAATCACGAGAACGTGCTGGCGAAGCCAATTCTGATTTCTGCATGGAATCCTCCGAGAGTACTTGTTTTATGCGTATTTGGAAAGTTAACCGGACAAAAATACTATGGCCACAGAATTTATTTTTCTTCATTTTTCCGGGGCAAAATTCCACAAGCACAAGTATGTAGTTAGAAAATTTCATTAATTGTGGTTAATGACACTGTGAACTTTAAAATTAAATTGAAACGATTTAGTCAAAATTTGGTAAAAAAAAGCCCATCTCGGACTGGATGGGCATGTGGCTGTCTCGAAGAGTCGGGGTCGGTGTCTTAAGAATTAAGGAAACGGTGGGTTTTCCATTCTTTTACGTCGTTTAGGATATCGTGTTGAGCTTTTTTAAATGAACTCAGTAAAGAATTGTCGGAACATTCTGATTTGAAATCTCCACACGAAGCATTGATTAAGATACTTGCTTTATAGGTACCGTCTGCATCTTGTTTCACTTTTGCTTGAACGAATGAATCAGACGGTGCCAATTCATTGATCAAGTTTAAAATACTAGCGCAAACTTGCTGTTCGCTTTTGTTGGGAGTGAAGTCTTTATACCTAACTTGATTTTCCATGGTTTCCTCCTCTGAAGGCTTAATTAAACTAAAATAATTAGATTGCTGTTTAAACGGCTCTAAACCCAGCTGTTTTTCTTTGGATGAAGTCTGCAATCGTGGTTAAAATTTTATTCAGTGGCTGCGATTTAGAAACGTGTCCTACGTAATTAAAGTGTTTAGTTTTTCTGACCTTGCATTCCTCTTGTGCGGTTGAAGAGAACACGACGACAGGAACTTCGTTTTTATCCCATTCGATTGGTAATCCTGGTTCATACGCCATAGCTTGATCAGCGCGTAATAAAGTTTCTTCCCCATTTAGAACAGGTAGATTCCAATCCAAAATGATTAAATCATAGTAACCTTCAACCATTTTGTTCATGGCTTCAAAAGGATCCGATGCAACATCTACTTTGCATGAGTACATCTTTTTCAATCTTAACTGAATCACCTCACTCATGTCGATATCGTCCTCAATTAATAAGATGCGCTTCACTTTTCCTGAAATATTTTGTCTGCGACCAAACATTTTTTTGTAGGTAGCTTTGAAGACCGGCGATTCGAAAAATTCTTTGTTATAGATCTGCTGTTCTGCAGTTGAGAAAGACATCGTAAAACTCCCCTGTGAATTGTTTTGCTCTTTAATCTCTTTATTAGTTTCATAAAAAGTAAAAGCAAATCGCGTACCAAGAGCGAGGAGTGATGATTCAGTATAAGTACAAAATAAAAAGGAAATAATCCCCAAAGTGGGGGAAATATTCCCTATAGTTCTGTCTTCTGAATATTTGCAACTGCTGCACCAAAGTCGTGTACAGCCTTTTTGATATTCTCGATATTTCTTTCTTTCGCTGCAGCTTCTAGCGCGACACCGATCGGCGATAAAGCATCGAAGCCAAATGATTGTGCGTTGCCTTTTACTTGATGGCCAACTTTTTCTAGAAACGAAAAATCACCAGTTTCAATTGCACGGTTACATTCCGCGAAGTCTGATAGGCGTCGCTGAATGTAAACTACTTTCATTTCATGTGGAATTTGATTACTAAATGACATGTGTAACTCCTAAAATTTCTAACGGAATCAATGCTCCATTTCTTTCAAACGTCTGTAAAGTGTTTTTCTGTCGATCTGCAAATCTTTAGCTGTCTTTTCTTTCACTCCATGATTAATTTCAAGGGCGTAGCTAATATATTTATTGATCAATTCTTCCACCGACAACAGGCGAGATTGTGAAATTCTACTAAAATCAAATGCATTTTCTATGCTAGTTTCACGTGTGTCGGATTGGTCAACCGGAATAACATCGTCCGCTTCGATACGATCGGTTTCAGCTAATACCAATGCACGTTCAATTGAATTTTCAAGTTCACGAACGTTACCTTTCCATGGATGCTTGATCAATGCCTCTAAGCAATCGTTGCTAAAATACTTGCCACGAATATTATTTAATGCCGAAAATTTATTTAAAAAGAATTCTGCAAGAGGAATAATATCTTCTTTGCGTTCTCTTAAAGGTGGAATCCATATGGGAATAACGTTTAAACGGAAGAACAAATCTTCTCGGAAGTTTTTCTTTTCAACTTCTTCGCGTAAGTTCTTGTGTGTAGCGCACACGATACGTGCGCGAATAGGGCGATATTGATTTTCACCTATGCGCTTAATTTTTCTTTCTTGAAGAACGCGAAGAAGCTTAGCTTGCAAAGAAAGATTTAAATCCCCAATTTCATCAAGGAATAGTGTGCCGCCATCGGCTTCTTCAAATAAGCCGACTTTCTTTTCAGAGGCGCCAGTGAATGAGCCTTTTGCATGGCCGAATAACTCTGATTCAAGTAAGTTTTCTGGAATAGATGCGCAATTGATTGCGACAAAAGGAAATTTTTTGCGGGGACCTAGCACGTGAATCGTTTTTGCGATAATTTCTTTACCTGTTCCGCTTTCCCCTGAAATCAAAACGTTTGAACTTGATTGAGACACTCTACGAGCTAAATCCAAAGCGTGTTTGATGCCAGGGCTTTTACCGATAACCCCTTCAAGGCTTGTTGTGCCTTCCTGAAGTTTAACAACTGTTTTTAAAGTTTGGTTGTCTTGTTCGACGCGAAGTAAGTGCAATGCGCGCTCTACCGAAACTAGGAGTTGTGGGAAGTGGATGGGTTTAACAACAAAGTCGTAGGCGCCGGCATGAATGGCCTCAACAGCCACCTCTACTTTTCTGTTTGCGGTAATTAGGATAATGGGAATTTGATTACCCAAAGTTTTCATTCGCTTAGTGAATTCAATACCTGAAATATTAGGAAGACTAAAGTCAGTAACAATAACATCACAATTCAGTTTGTTATTCGAGATATCTTCAAATGCTTTCAAAGCATCTTCATATAGAAATGTAGTGTAATCTAGATTTTCGAAGAAGTTGCTTAGCAGTTTTAGTGTATCACGGTCGTCATCTATAAGTGCGATTCTAGCTTTCATTCGGCTCATCCCCTTTACCTAGCATATGAGGCTTTTTGCCACAATGGAATGTTGCTTTTTGCCCCATTGAGTACCCCATAAAGTTAATTAAATGTGTAATTTTTCTCGTCTTCCATCAAAAACTAACAGGATTTGTCTGCTTTTTGTTATCCGAAAAAAATCTATATTTCTAACAACTTGTCAGTAGTGAGTGTGGAAATGAATTCATTTTAGGAAGACATTTTGCAGTGTCTTTGTTCCTAATTTTCCACACTCATCTATCGACAGACTCATGTTAAAGAGCAACATCCGTACCAATATTCCCCGGCAAGTCGTGTCATGTTTGATGCGTGGGGAAAAACGAAACACTTTGGGGTTTGGCAAATTAGTTTTACGTCACATCACATGGTTGTGGAAGTTTTCCCGACTCTCTTTATAAAACTGCCCCATATCGAATTATGAACTGCGATTTAGAAGAGCCTGATTGGCTTTGTCATTGCATTTATTATTCTCTTATATATTGGCAAGTAACCAATATTAAAAAGTACCAACAGAATAGGAATATAAGACAGGAATTAGTTTCTTTGGGAGGATATTATGACTGACGACACAGCAAAAGAAGTGCAAATCGCCGAATCCGGTGAAGCCGTCACTGCCATTTTAAAAACCAAAACTGATTTAGATCACGTTGTGGAAGCTCTAGAGGAACGTGGTTTTAGGAAATCCGATGTTTCCGTAATAATGCCAGTTACTGAGGGGCGGGCTGAACTTGCATTTGCTAAAGAGACAATGGCTTATAAGTATTCAGTAATGGGAGGTATCGCGGGAACTATACTAGGAGCACTTTATGGTTGGGCGGGATTAAATGGTTGGGTTAACGTTCCAGGTGCTGAAATTGTCGCGCAACGTGCCCCGTGGATGGTTTTTTCAGTAGCGATGAGTGTTGGCGTTTTCGCTGGAGCATTAGCTGGTGCAGTTACAGGGTTCGGTGTGCCAGAGTACGTTGCTCGTCTGTGTGAGAAATCTATTCGTGGGGGTACAATGTTAGTTGCAATCCATGTCGATAATTCGAAATGGAAACAGCGAGCGATTGATATATTAAAATTATACCGTGCGCGCGATATCGCCGCTAACAAAAAGGTAGTATAAGGAGGTTCAAATGAAAAAATTTGATTCATCAAACAGAAATAGTCTAAGACGTAGATTTTTTCCAAACTCCTTCAGAGTTCCTACTCAATTTCAAATCAACACATGGGAGTATGAAGGCGGTTGTTTGAATGGCAATTGTGACAATATCGTGATTGTCAATGGTGTTCTTTGTCAGACATGGTTTGATAGAGCGAAAGCAACCGTGGCGCCTTATTGGAGAAACTTTAAATTATTTTTTATGCCTAAAGAGCAAGCTTAGATATTTTATTAAAACAAATTATTTGGCTCCGCTTCAAAATTTTGAAGCGGTGGTTGGAGTAGTCCAAAGCGATTGCGTATCCTCCAAATTTCCATTGGATGTAAATGCCACATAGCGTGCGCCTTTGTCTGATAAGATTTTCTGAGCCAATTGCTGCCTCTGGAAGCTAGAGCAGTCTATTGCTAACAAGAACCCGCTCTCATCTACATTGTTTTCATATTTTATCGCTTCGTATTCGGGAATGCCTTGCTGTATCAATGGCCCTGAAAGCCATCCAGTGTCCCCATGGGAAGCGTGGGTTAAGAATTCCATAGCGGGGCCGGCTGCTATTAAAGGACCATAGCCAGGTATATGTAAGGTCCTGGCGTCCTCCATCAGATCGAGATTCTGATTGATAGTTTGGCCTCGCAATAAATTTGAATTAGTCGTGACTAAATTGTTTTGAGGGCTAGCATTTTCCGGAAATAGAAGCGAAATTTTTGATGTATCAAAACCCTCATCGGCTAGTGAGTCCATTGTATCTTGCGTTTCATTTCTTGTTTTATAGATACCAAAAACCGTACTAAATTTAATCATGATTTCTCCTTCAGAAAACCGTTAATTTTCTGTCCGCTGAGCTCTTACGGACTTGAAGAGCAAGAAGCTTGCCTTAGTCGAAAAAAAAAGTGCGGAAGTTTCAGGTGTGAGTTCGAACATGATTCTTACAACGCATTTGAAGAAAGAGAAATTTCCCTCAGAGCCTACCTTTTCAATGTCAAAAAATAGTTCTGAGAGAAATTTTAAAGAAAGGCTGGGAGTGCAAAAACTCGCCAACCTTGAGGGGAGGGATACTAGAATAAAGAGTTTTTATAGCAACATGATCTGTTGGTGAGCACCGCAGATCGTAGTTGATAGAAAGTAAAGCAAAGTAAGTGCCATTAAAAAGAGTGACGTTGGTTTGTATATTTGAAGTATTCAAGACGTCACGTTGCGATTTGCCCCAAACTCTGTCAGAGGCGATTCATTCTGCCTCAAGTGCTAAATATTAGGCAGAGATGATTTGGATGAAATGAATTACGACATGTTTAGTATGGCGTTGATGTTGCTAATTTATCGGTAGTTAAACCAATATGCGAGGTAATGATGAACAAGGACGTCACTAAGCACAGAAAAAATATAACCGAAAAAGAAAAACTCACAAAAACTTTGGAAACGATCGAGAAAGAAAATAGAGCGGCAATCAGTCGTCGGCCGTTTTATTGGCGCCGTAGTAAACAACCTTTTGGTTATCCAAAAGACTTAAGAAATCCCACACGACACTAGATCGTCTGGGTGTCTCAAAATCTAATTAAATTATAAAAACATTCCGTCTGGCGCTTCTATGGGTTGGGTTTCATCTGCAATTAGGCCATATAGCGTAAATGTTCTAAAGGCATTCTCATTTTAGAGTATTGACAAAAACAGACTATCGACCGATATTAATAACGAGCGTTATTAATAATAAGGATCATGACATGCGAGTAAGCCAAGAGGAAAAAGCTCAGATTAAAGAAAAAATTTTAGTCGAAGCTTTAGCGAGCTTAAAGGTCTGGGGCCAAAGTGCGGCTCCGGTGGATAAAGTAATGAAGCGTTTAGGTTTGACGTCGGGTGCACTGTATAGTCATTTTAAATCTAAGGATGATTTGTTTGCGCAGGTGATTCTTAGAGAGCTTGATCGACTAATTGAGCTGCATTCTGAACACTACAAAAAACATGGTTCCCAGACTGTAACCAAGTTTATTGAGTACTACTTGGATGAGAGGCATATCGATGCGGTTGAGCGGGGATGTATGTTTGTAGCGTTAGGTGCAGATCTGCATAGATTGAAACCATCGGTCCGTGAAATGATTGAAGAAAAAATGCAGGCGATGTTTTTGGCTCTATCGCAGGGAATGCCTCATAAACGCAGTGAAGAACGTATGAAATATGCCAAATTTATTTTTGCTTCGATGGTGGGCGCCTTGGTAATGGCTCGGTCAATGAAGAATGACGATTTAAAAATGGATATGATTAAAACAACAAAAAAAATATTATTAACTATTTCGAAAGATGGAGTGAAATATGAAAACAAATAATAATGATGTGTATATTTTAGGAAGTTCTCGTGTCCCGTTTGCAAAGAGCCAAACGACCTATGCTGATGTTAGTCGCAAAGACTTGATGGTCGCCGCCGTGGAAGGGTTAGTGGACCGTTATCATTTAGAAGGCAAATTAATTGATGACACAGCGATTGGCGCTGTGATGAATAGCTCGTCTGATTTTAATTTAGCTCGCGAAGTCTTGCTATCAACAAAAGTTCATCCGCATTCGCCGGCGTACAATGTTCAGCGTGCTTGTGGTACTGGCTTAGAAAATGTTTGGCAAATTGGCTTAAAAGCACATACAGGAGTAATTGATATCGGTATCGCTGGCGGTGTCGACACGAATAGCGATTTACCAATCGAAGTTTCTAAAACATTTCAGCAGGTGTTGCTTGATTTAAACAAAGCCAGAACATTTGGCGAGCGTGTGCAAGCTTTAACAAAAATGAGTTTAGGTGCGCTGAAACCATCCGTTCCGAGCGTGAATGAACCACGCACATTAATGTCGATGGGTGAGCACTGCGAATTGATGGTGAAAGAATGGGGAATAACTCGTCAAGAGCAAGACGAGTTTGCGCTAGCTAGTCATAAAAATGGCGCGAAAGCTTATGATAATGGTTTCTATGACGATCTAGTGAATCCATTCCATGGTTTAAAACGAGATGGAACGTTACGTGGAGATACCTCTTTAGAAAAACTTGCGAAATTAAAACCAGCATTCGATCCTAAAGCAGGAACGCTAACAGCTGGGAATAGTTCTCCGCTGACAGATGGTGCGGCGGCAGTTCTTGTTGGGAATAGAATCGGTGCCGATAAAATCGGCGCAAAACCTTTAGCTAAATTGATTGATGTGCAAGTGGCTGCCATTAATTTTGTAAAAGGCGATGGTTTGTTGATGGCGCCAACAAAAGCAATTTCACAATTGTTTGCTCGTAATAAACTGACTCCGGCGGATTTTGACTATTTTGAATTGCACGAAGCCTTTGCGGGTCAAGTTCTGTGTAACTTGAAGGCAATGGAGGATGAGAAATACTGCCGTGAAGTTTTGGGTCGTTCGGCTCCGATTGGTAAGTTTGAACGAAGTAAAATCAATCAAGTCGGTAGTAGCGTGGCTTTGGGGCATCCTTTTGCGGCGACCGGAGCACGTATCACTGGCACGCTTGCTAAGTTATTGTCATCCGGTGGCAAAAAACGCGGCTTGATTTCTATCTGCACTGCGGGTGGAATGGGTATAGCGGCAATAATGGAGTCTGTATAGGTCAGGATGAAGATTTTTTAGTTAAGTATGGATGGAGCGATTTTTTTGCTCAGACGCCCGTGACGGAAGAGATAAGGATGTGTGTTCCGTCACGAGTTATCTGTGAAGAACGCGCTCTTTATAAAGTTCAGTGGAGCGAAGATGCGACCTGCTGGGCCGCTATTAGTGGAAAGATGCAACATCAAGCTATGAGTCGCAAAGATTATCCCGCTGTGGGTGATTGGGTTCTGATTGAAATATTGGACGATGCGGATAAAGCCATCATTCATCAAATCTGTCCGCGAAAGACTACGATTTACAGAAAACAAATTGGTGAATCGTCGGACGCGCAAATTTTATCTACAAATGTTGACTACACTTTTATTGTGACATCTTTGAATGAAGATCTGAATGAACGTCGAATTGAGCGCTATTTAGCTATCGCGCTTGATTCAGATACGGCGCCAGTTATTCTTTTAACCAAATCAGATCTGTATCCTGAGGAAACGGCGGAGTTTGTATCTGATTTGAAGGCTCTGTTTCCGGGAATTCCCGTTCATGCGTTGTCGAAAGACTCGTTTGAGCAAGCTGATTTCTTTGGAGAGTATTTAGAGACTGGCAAGACTGCTGTAATTATTGGATCTTCGGGAGTTGGCAAGTCGACGCTAGTTAATTTTTTAATCGGTAAAGATAAAATTAAGACTCAAGAAATTCGAGAAAAAGATGGCAGAGGTCGTCATACTACAACGTCAAGAAATTTATACGTCAGTCGATTTGGGGGATTAGTTATTGATACTCCGGGAATGCGTGAACTGGCTTTATCAGATCATACGCAGGGTTTAGAGGCCGAGTTCAGTGATGTAGTGGGGTTATTCGGTCAGTGTAAGTTTAGTGACTGTAAACATCAAACTGAGCCGGGCTGTGCCATTAAGGAAGCTATTGCGGATGGCCTGTTAGAGCCTGATCGCTGGGAAAGCTATCTTAAATTGGAAGCCGAGGTTCGCGCCAGTCAGGTGAAGCAAGAAAAAATGCTAGAAGTTCAGCAAAAGAGAAAACGCAAAAAATCGGTAACAGCTGAACGAGTAAAAGAGCCGAATCATCGTTCCTCTAAGCGCAAAAATTAGCTTTTCGTTTTTAGAACTCCGTCTAGGGTGAATTCAACCAACATATCCAAAGCCATTTGAATTTCTTTACTTGTTTTATCATCAAATAAAAACCCCGAGATAAAGGTCGTGCAAAAGTTCTGAAAACCAATCAATGATAAGAACTTAGGGTCTAAATCCTGTGGGATCTTCTTTTTGGCTTTGAGTAAATCAATACGTTCCACAAATTTAGGGTCGCCATTGGCAGGTAGCATAGCTTGAACTTTGTCTCGAATTTTAGTGTCTAGAGAGGCGCGTAATAACATAATGCGCACGATTTCTTTGTTCTTCTTTGAATTGTTACGCCCAAACTCAAGATAATGTCGGAATTCATCTTTTAAATTGTCTTGAGGGGGGTAGTCGAGCGGGATTTGGCGACTCTCTTCAAAATAACGGCGCAGTATTTCTAACAGCAGGCCCTCTTTGCCCCCAAAATAGCGCATAATTAAGGATTCATTTACGCCCGATTTTGTCGATATGAGTTTGGTGGTAGCGGCGTCATATCCATACCTTGAGAACACGGCGGTTCCAGCTTTTAAGAGTTTTTCTTCTGTGATCGATCGGTCCCTTTTTGGGTGGGTCGATGTCTTATCTTGAGGCGCTTTGCCTGCCTGAGGTTTTGCTTTGGTACCCATTTCCTACCTTCCTAAGTCCATGATTTGCATGCGTTATTCCAGTATGTCTAAAAACTATACTTTTGCAATTAAACAATTACTTGATAAATCGGAAAATTCCGCCGATACTCAATCATGTAAGTAAACAATTACATAAATAACGGTGGTTAGCAATGGGAAATGTAATAGAAAAAACAATCAAAAAAGTGGGAACGTCAATGTTGGTTTTCGCCTTAGCTCTGGTCCCGACGAAGGGAGCTTACGCTCAAGGTGCACGCATGACGGTAGATGAGTTTTTAAATCAGGTTCGTAAAGGCCATCAGGGCTTTCAGGCTAGTGAAAAGACAATTGAGGCGAGCGAGCAACGAGCCGAAGAGTCAAAACTCTCAACACGCCCATCATTATTAGGCACTGCTCAGTATTTAAATGATAAACGTGAGACAGGCTCGCCTCTGCAAGGTGACGAGATGACGTCAACCTCTTATTCGCTAGGTTTAAAGCAAGTTACGGATTTTGGTTTAGAGGCTAAGCTTCTATATAATCATGTAAACATGGCATTGCCGGGCGCAAACACAGCATTCGTGCCTTTAACAAATTACTACACATCTGGTCCAGTTGTTGAGTTAACTCAATCACTAGGACGTAACTGGTTAGGTGCAGAAACGCGTGCAGCTCAAGATGTGATTTCGTCGCAAGTGAGCGCGAGTAAATTTGGTGAGTCGTATAAGCAAAAACAATTTCTAGCCCAGGCAGAAAGTGCATACTGGCGTTTGGCCATCGCGCGTGAAGCGGTGGCTGCAACAAAAGAAACAGTTGGCCGAGCCGAAAAAATGAAACAGTGGAGTGGCCAACGAGCAAAACTAAATCTAGGTAATCAATCGGACTTCTTGCAGACGGAAGCAAACTATTTGGCCCGCAGTTTAGAATTACAGTCCGCTTTGGACGAAGAACGTGCGGCGAGCCGTAACTTCAATACAATGAGAGGCCTTGATTCTGAAGTCGTCATGGAACAAGTGGCGCTGCTGGATGAAAAAATTCTGTTAAGTCTAGATGTTCCGAAACGTGAACAATATCGAGATGACGTAAAGGCGGCTGCCTATCAAAAAAACTTGGCGGAAGCTAGCAGCCGTTTAGGTGAAGAGAAAAACAAACCGAACGTAAGTTTGTATGGAACATACGGTATGACCGGTCGAGACGCTGACTCAAATGAAGCGGTAAAGGAAGGGTTGAAATCAGATCATCCTAATTACGTTGTCGGTTTGCGTGTAGACATTCCATTAAGTTTAGGAACGGTGGACAGCGTTCGTCAAGGTTATCGCAAAGAAGCTATGGCTGCGGATTTAAATTATCAACGTAAAGTGTTTGAACAAGAACGGCAATGGAAAGATCTAACAAATCAATTTAAAGATAGTATGGGTCGTTATCAGTTAGCGCAGAAAATGGAAAAAGCGCAACGTAGTAAAATGGAATTTGAACGTAGTCGTCAAGCCAAAGGCTTAACAACAACGTTTACAGTTTTGCAATTTGAACAAGATTACGCCAATGCACAGTTGGCACGGTTAAGATCACAAGCAGAAGTGGTTAATATCTATGCGCAGTTAAAAACTTTCGGAGGTGGCCAGTGAGCCTAGCAGATTTATCAATTAAACGTCCCGTTTTTATTACGGCCATCGTAGTTATCTTGTTAGTCGTGGGATTGATGTCCCTTCGGAAAATGCCCGTGGATATGTTTCCGAACGTGACGTTCCCTATCGTAATGGTAAATACTATCTATGCGGGTGCAGGGCCAGAGGAAGTAGAAACACTTGTTTCTAAAGTACTAGAAGAAGAAATGAGTACCGTTACGGGTATCAAAACTCTTCGTTCAACAAGTAATGAAGGTGTGAGTACTGTTGTTGCCGAATTCACGCTGGAAACAGATATTAAATATGCGGAACAGCAGATCCGCGATAAAGTGTCGTCAGCAAAACGTAAATTACCAACTGATATCGAAGAGCCTATCGTTCGTCGTCTAGATCCAGCCGATCAGCCGATTTTGATTTTGTCCTTATCTGCCGATTTATCAGAGGCTGATTTGTATGACGTAGCGGAATACCAAGTTAAGCCCCGTTTAGAACAAGTGAATCAGGTGGGCTTGGTTGAAATCATCGGTGGTCGTAAGCGTGAAATTCATGTTGAGTTAGATCGCAAAAAATTAAAAGATTACGAATTGTCAGCAACGACAGTTAGTAATCGTATCGCGGCATCTGGACAGAATATTCCCGCTGGAAAATATGAAGGCGGGAAAAATGAAACCGTCATGCGTACTTTGGGTCAGTTCCAAGCGATCAAGGATATTGAGTCCGTTGTCGTTAGTTTCCTAGGTAATGATGTCCCTGTAACTATTAAAGAAGTCGGCTCTGTTAAAGAGTCGGTTGAAGACCAAAAATCAAAAGCGTTCCTGAATGGTAATAAGTCGGTATTTTTAATGTTGTATCGTCAATCCGGTGCAAACACTGTTGCGGTCGCGGACGCGGTTAAGAAAAGTGTTTCTAAAATTAACGATTCGTTAAAGGCAAGTTCAATTAATGCGACGCTAACGACTGTGCGCGATGGCGCGAATCCAATTCGTGCGAACTTAGCCGACGTGGAAGAATCTATCATCATTGGGGTATTGTTAACTATCCTTGTGGTTTACTTCTTCTTAGGAAGCGGACGTTCGACATTCATTACAGGATTAGCATTACCCAACTCTTTAATTGGTGCGTTCTTCTTAATGAGCTTAGCTGGCTTCAGCATTAACATTATGAGTTTGCTAGCGCTCAGTTTGGCGGTTGGTCTTTTGATCGACGACGCAATTGTGGTGCGGGAGAATATTTTCCGCCATGCCGAAATGGGTAAAGATCCAATTAAGTCAGCGTCTGATGGTACAAAAGAAGTTTTAATGGCCGTTATTGCAACGACTTTGGCTGTTATTTCAGTCTTTGCACCGATGGGCTTCTTGTCCGGCGTCGTTGGCCAGTTCTTTAAAGAGTTTGCTCTTACAATTTGCTTTGCCATGGTTATTAGTTTGTTCGACGCTGTTACGATGGCGCCAATGCTATCTGCGTACTTCGGTGGTGGTGGACACGGAAAACCGGGTGAAGGATTAGGTATTTGGGCACGCACGATGGGGCGAGTGTTAAAAGCGTTCGACCGCTTTCAATCTTATTTAGAAGATAAGTATGAAAATATCATTCGCGCCTCTTTAAAACGTCCATTCATGATTTTGATCGGTGCGTTTGTTATTTTCGTAGTCAGTATCTTTAGTTTAAAGTATGTCTCAAAAACATTCTTACCAGCGCAAGATACGGGCGAATTTTCAGTTAGCATCGAAATGCCACCGGGTACCAGCCTAGATGGCATGGCCGAAGAGGCGCAAAAGGTCGATGCTGCGCTTAGAAAAAATCCCGAAGTTCTGACATCAGTTATGTTTGTGGGTGGGCAGAGCGGCCAATCGAATATTGCATCGTTCTTTGTCAACATGGTTCCAAGCAAAGAGCGTAAGATCAATACGACAGATTTTAAAGAGCGTGTCCGTGGTCAGTTGAAAGAGTTTGCGTACGCGCGCCCTATCGTAAAAGACGTAGATATGATGGGTGGGGGCATGCGTCCATTCACGATCAATATTATTGGCACGGATCTAAAGAAACTCGAAGAGGTTTCAAACGAACTTCTAGCGAAACTAAAAAATCATCCGGCGCTATTAGACGTGGACACTGGTTACCGTCCTGGTAAGCCAGAATTCCAAGTTGTACCTGATAAACAACGCTCAGAGCGTTTGGGTGTAGCGACTAGTTCAATGGGTATGGAGCTTAGGACATTAATTGAAGGTTCGACGCCAGCTGTATTCAGACAAAAAGGTGAAGAGTATGATATTCGTGTTCGCTTGAAGCCAGACCAGCGTGATTTGCAAACAAGCTTTAACGAAGTTTACATTCCAAACGTGAACCAGTCGTTAGTGCTTTTGAAAAACGTGGCAGAGCCTGTAACAGCAACAGGCCCTGCGAGTATCACTCGTCAAGATCGTGCTCGTTATGTGCAAATTGGTGCAGATGTAAATCCTAAAGGCCCTGGTATGAGTGCGGCGATGGATGATGTAAAGCGTATCATGACTTCAGAGATTAAATTGCCACCGGATATGCGTTATATATTCGTAGGTCAGGCAGAAAGTTTCCAAGAGCTTATGCAAAGCGCTCTGGTAGCGGTTTTGCTTGGTGTGTTGTTGATTTATCTGGTTCTAGCTAGTCTGTATGAGTCTTTTGTTACGCCCATCACGATTTTGCTCGTGTTGCCTCTAGCGGCTTGTGGAGCTTTTTATGCACTGTTGATTGCAAAAGAATCACTAAATATGTTTTCGATGATTGGTTGTATTATGCTACTGGGGGTTGCGACAAAAAACTCGATCCTGCTTGTGGACTATACAAATCAGTTGCTTGATGAGGGTAAGAGCATGGCCGATGCTGTGATTCAAGCCGGCCGCGTCCGTTTGCGTCCGATCTTAATGACGACGTTGGCATTGATTGCTGGTATGTTGCCGATTGCAATAGGTTTGAATGAGGCTTCTAAGCAAAGAACAGCAATGGGTGTCGCCGTAATTGGTGGACTAATTTCGTCGACACTTTTAACTTTAGTTGTGGTTCCGGCTGCATTTTCCTATATCGACCGTTTCCGTCGCTGGAGTTTAAAGAAGGCCCATAAACTAGCTGGCATTGAAAAACTAATGAAGCAAGTAGAAGCCGCAGAACTAAAGGCAAAAACAGTAACCATCGAAAAGGAAGGATTTAGTGAAATCTCAAAATAATGAAGCAGTGATTCCTAAAGATGTTAATGTAGATTCTCGAAAAAAACTTATCGATACTGCAGTGGAGCTTTTCTCAAAGAAAGGCTTCCACGCCGTTTCTGTTCGGGAAATTTGCAATCAGGCCAAACTAAATATTAGTCTAATTTCGTATTACTTTTCGGGCAAAGAAGGGCTTCTGGTGGCGGCTCTAGAAGAGTTAACAAAAGGTCAGCTTGAACGGGTCGAAGTACTGTTGGGTAAATTTGAATCTCGTCAAGATTTCGAGGTTCGACTTAAAGGTTTTTTAAATGGAACTGTAAAGTTATATTTAGATAATCCGTTATTGATTCGTCTTTTTCTGGAAGAGCTAGAGAAACAACAAGAAGGTGCTGAGCGTGTTTTTTCGCAAACATTTTTTAAAACTTGGGAAATGTTCACTCAATTTATAAAAAAGGGGCGCGATGCTGGCTATCTTCGCAGCTCGACGGAAAATGACCGAATCATTGCAATTCAGGTTTTATCTCCATTCTTGGGTTTGATGAGAACATCAGTGAGCTCAAAAAAGTTTTATCAAATTACGTTAGCTGATAAAGAATTTCGTGATACTCTAATAGAGCAAATTTTATTCGCAGTTTTAGAAAAAGGTTCTTAAAATAGGGGAACCGATAGCATGACATGCTGCTCTCTGATAAAATTCTGTACTTTTTGTTTTATATAAAAGTAAATTATGTAAATCATGCGTTTAGCGATGCGGTTTGTTCTACCACTATTTGTCATGTTTGGCCTTATCACTTATGGTGTGCTACCTTTGGTAGATTCGTTAGCATTTAAGTGGTTCACTCGCGATCTGGATATTCGGACAAAACTAATTGCGAACACGATGCAGGACACGCTAATCGAATTAGAAAATCGGCCTTTGCGTGTGCAACAATTATTGAATCGTGCCATTCAAGATGAGCGGCTTTCTGCCATTGGATTCTGCAACAAGGACGACATCTTAATTCATAAATCGGGAACATTCCCAGACGGCGTTAGCTGTCGCGATTCTGCCGCGCATGAAGATGTATCCAACAAAATTGTAAATTTATCTCAAGGGCCAATTCATTTAGCCTTTTACCCGATTGATGATGGAACACGGCGAATTGGGCAACTGGCTCTAGTACATGACTTAAAGTTTGTAGAGCGCCGCAGTTCGTTTATTAAAGAATACATCTTGTATTTTTTTGTGGGTCTTTTGATTCTGATTTCTTTAATTACAGTCTTGATTGCCCAGTTAAGTTTTCGCGGCTGGATGAAAGGTATTCGTGCAATGATCCGGAATGAACGAGATACCAATCGGTCGATAATGTCAGATGATCTACGGCCGATTGAAAATGATTTAAAAAGACTTATTCGTGATTTGGAAGATGATCGGCGAACTCGCGACGAGGGGCAAGTCAGTTGGACTCCGTGGACCTTAAAAGAAATTCTTCATCGCGAACTCAAGGGTGACGAAGTATTGACGGTATCTAATCGTGAACCTTATCAGCATATCTTTAGAGGTCTAGAAATTGATATTCAGTTTCCCGCTAGTGGATTGGTAACTGCATTGGAACCTGTAATGCGTGCCTGTTCCGGCACTTGGATTGCGCATGGCGGGAGTGATGGTGATTTGGCGGCTGTTGATGAATATGATCGCGTGCGCGTGCCACCGGAAGACCCAAGCTATCAATTACGACGGGTATGGCTCACTCAAGAAGAAGAAAATGGTTACTATTACGGATTTTCTAACGAAGGAATTTGGCCGCTATGTCATATTGCTCACGTTCGGCCGATATTCCGTTCTAGCGATTGGGCACAGTATGTAGCTGTAAACGAAAAGTTCGCCGATGCCGTAGTTCAGGAAGCCAAGACGGACGATCCTGTTGTGCTGGTGCAAGATTATCATTTGGCTCTTTTGCCAAAGATGATTAAGCAGCGGTTGCCGAAAGCGACGATTATAACATTCTGGCATATTCCATTTCCAAATCCTGAAGTTTTCGGAGTGTGCCCGTGGCGTGAAGAAATTATCGATGGTTTGTTGGGTAGCAGTATTTTAGGATTTCATACTCAGTTTCACTGTCATAATTTTATGGATGCAGTGAAGGGCTTCATGGAGGCGCGTATCAACAAGGAAACCTCGGCGATATCATATCGTGGCGGCTTAACCGTCGTGAAAAGCTATCCAATTTCAATTGAGCATCCGGTAAAGTGGTTAAAGGGACAACGCTCGGTAAGCGATTGCCAGCAGTACATTCGTAAAATAAATGGACTTCCTTCGGATACATTGGTTGGTTTAGGTTTGGATCGTTTAGATTATACTAAAGGTATTTTGGAACGATTTCGCGCCGTAGAACGTCTATTAGAAATCGAACCGAAATGGGTTGGTCGGTTTACGTTTATTCAGGTCGCCGAAAAATCGAGGGCCTACATTGATCAATATCAATATTTTGAAGCCGAAGTCAAAGCGCTAACTGAAAAAATCAATCTACGCTTTGGTAATGATACCTATCAACCGATTAAATTAATCATTGGTCATCATGAGCCACGGCAGGTGTACGAGTATTTCCGGGGCGCAAACGTATGCTTTGTAAGTAGTCTTCATGATGGCATGAATTTGGTGGCCAAGGAATTTGTCGCGGCGAGAACGGACGAGTTAGGCGTACTGATCCTAAGTCAATTCACTGGTGCATCAAGAGAACTTCTAGAAGCCTTGATAGTAAATCCTTATAACATTGACCAATGCGCATCGGCTCTAAAAATTGCACTTGAAATGCCTCATCAAGAACAGCGAAGCCGTATGTTAAGTATGAGAAATTATATTCAAGAATTTAACGTGTATCGGTGGGCGGGACGAATGCTTTTAGATGCGTCCAAAATTCGCCAACGTACGCGTTTCCTGGATCGTGATCGGAATAAAAAACCATTTAAAGAAACGGGGTTAACGTTATGATGCCGTTGTTCTCGAAGAGCAGCATGATTGTTCTAGAGTCATTATCATTTACAAAAACTTTATATGCATTCGACTTTGATGGAACGCTTGCCAAAATTGTGACGTCCCCGAGTGATGCGTATATGACAAAAACCACGGAAGGATTGCTTAAAGAACTTTCCAAGCTTGCGCCAGTAGCTATTGTTTCTGGCCGGACTTTAAGTGATCTTAGGAAGCGAGTGCCTTTTAAACCCCAATTTTTGATAGGTAATCACGATTCTGAATTGATCAGTGATAGTCGTAAATCTGTTGATGAGGCTATTCAAGTTTGTAAGAAGTGGCTGGACATCTTGTCGGAGGTCGATTTTGGAGCGGGTGTCGAAGTTGAAGAAAAAGTTCATTCGCTAGCCATTCACTATCGTCGTTCGCGAAGTAAAAAAGAATCTTTAGTTCGTATTAAAGACGCTATTCGTAAGTTGAATCCCGAGGCTAGAGTTATTTTTGGGAAATCCGTGGTGAATTTGATTCCGCTAGGAGCGCCCCACAAAGGAACTGCTATCTTAGACCTGATTAAGCGATCGACAGTAAAACATATTTTTTATATCGGTGATGATGAGTCGGATGAAGATATTTTTAGCTTAGACTACAACCTGGGCCAAATTATGACCGTTCGCGTGGGGCAGAAGAAATCGTCGCAGGCGAAGTATTTTATTAAGCATCAATCCGAGATAAATCAGGTGTTAAAAACAATTATTCGTTTTCATCGCCCTATGTTGGAGGCTAGCAAATGAGTCAAACGGAATTGCTTTCTATTTTTAAGATAGGCCTTTCTATCCATAATTTTAATAAAATTTCTGAGCGCGAAACTGGATTGAGTCTTGTTCAATGGTGCCTGTTAAATAAATTAATGGATATGCCGGCGGCGTCAGCGTTGGCTTTGGCGAAAGGTGTGGGTGTGCATCCTAGTACACTAACACAAAGTTTGAAACGTCTGGAAAAAAAAGGTTTTGTTTTTGTAGCCGATGATCCACGCGATTCACGACGCAAAATGATTTCTTTAACTCGAAATGGCCAGGCCGCACTGCAATTGGCCCAAATGAAAATGCAAGAGTGGGAAAATAATTTTTCGACAATTAAACCAGAACTTGCCCAAGTTCAAAGTCATCTCGCTAAGCAAGTGGGAACTCAGCTATTGGATTAGATCTTCCCATTTCATAAGCATCCCCTCAAGGGCTTCCAGAGACACGGGTTTTAACAGGAAGTCATCCATCAAGTCTTTGAATTGATGTTTTTGATCGTTTTGAATTACAGTTGCTGTGAAAGCAATAATAGGGATGCGTCTGTCCGAGTTAGTTTCTTTTTCACGTTTTCGAATTTCCGCGCTAGCTTGAATGCCATCTATCACAGGCATGTGCTGATCCATCAGTATGAGAGAGAATTTTGATTCCGAATACAGACGAATAGCATCTTCTCCATTCTCGGCAAGGACAGCTGTGTATCCCAAAATGGCCATCATGTTCATGACAATCAGTTGATTCATTCGGTTATCTTCAGCAATCAAAATCCGGATGTCTTTTCTATGTGCTATATTTTTTTGGCTGACGTTCTTGTCGGACAATGATGCTTTTGGTTTTGGAATCGAATATCCATTCAAAGATTTAAGCTCAGATACTCCAAGCGTCAGAATAACATAAAATGTTGAGCCTTGTCCTGGAGCCGTATCTACGCCAATTTCACCCTGCATAACCTCTGCAAATCGTTTGCAAATAGAAAGACCAAGACCGGTGCCGCCGAAACGACGGGCCGTCGAGTTATCTGCTTGAACGAAAGGCTGAAACAGAGCGGATACCTGGGCAGGATCTATTCCAATACCCGTATCTTTTACACTAATTTTTACTTTGCAGTGGCTCGGTGACAGAGAAAGATTTTTTGCAGAAATAACAATGCGACCTTCATTAGTAAACTTAAGCGCATTGTTAACAAAGTTTAGCAGAATCTGATTAATTTTTGCCGAATCCCCACGCAAAACGGGCGGGATGGAAGGGTCAATGTCGGTTTCTAAGTGAATACCTTTGTTGTGGGCCAGTACGCCAGTCAAGCTTATGTGCTCTTCGATCATGTGACTGAGCTCGAAATCAATGATTTCAAGGTTGACCTGTCCCGCTTCAATTTTTGAAAAATCTAAAATTTCATTTACAATTCTAAGTAGACTTGTCGCGGATGTGCGTATGGCATCTACGAATTTTTTTTGATCAGGATCTAAATTTGTGCGCGCAATGATGTCGGTCATTCCGACTACGCCATTTAACGGCGTGCGAATTTCGTGACTCATGTTTGCTAGAAATGAACTCTTGGCCATAGCAGCTTTCTGAGCTGCTTCTCGAGCATCCATTAGCTCAGATTCAAATTTTTTCTGCTGAGTCACATCCCGGGCGACAGCATACATTAAGTTATTTACGGGGACAGATTTCCAAGAAAATATTTTGTAGGTGCCGTCTTGGCATCTAAAGCGATTCTCAAATGATAAGACCTTGTTGCCTTTTGCTTGGCTAATAATTTCTGCATTAGTCTTTTCGACATCATCTGGATGAATTAAATCAAGAATAGGGGTCGCATAAAGTTCTTCCAGCGAATATCCAAGGGACTCGGAAAAAGAGGGGCTTAGTCTTTTGAAATACCCGTCCATTCCTGAAATACACAATAAGTCCAGCGAGAGTGTGAAGAATCTATCCACGTTCTCTTCGGCCAATTCGCGTCGGCGACTATCCCGATAGACAAGAAAGGCTGCGACGATGATTAGCAAGCACGCCAAGAAACCAGCCGCCCCTATAATGATTTGGGTATTGCGTCCCTGAGTGAACGTTTCATGTGAGCGTGTTGAGAGGAGCCTATTTTCTTCGCTTACGAGGGCATCAATTGCGTGAAAAAAAGCTTGGTCTGCATTCTTGGCGTCTGCCGATTGCGCGCGTTCGCGTATACGCTGAAAGCCAAATTTTCTTCTGAGTTCCAACGATCCATCCCAGGCTTTGATTTTTACATTTATGGCTGGCTCGATGATGTCCAGATTTTTTTGCTGAGTTGGATTATCTTTCGTTAAAACTCTTAGCCCCTTAAGACTTTCTAAAAGTTCTTTTTTTGCATCGTTATATAAGTCTAAATAATAGGACTGCTCACTAAGGTGATAGCCGCGGATGTTGTTTTGAGCTGTTACAAAATGATTCGATAACTTTTCAATTAGGCCACGCACCTCTAAGGTATGGGTCGTCCAACGACTCTCGGCAATAAATTCAGACGTGTTAATGTTCGAGCTAATAGTGGCAAAGCAAATGACTAAGCAGGCTAGTGCGAATCCAATATTGGTTTTTAATCGTGTCGACATGTATTCTAACCGTAAATAGGTTAGCCGTTGTTATCAAATGTTTTTGCTCCGATTTTGCGTGTCAATAAACTAAATTGATTTTTGAATCTAAGTTAGTCGGTGTGTTGTACTTTTGTGCCAATTTTTCCGCTTGAGGGGCGAATAGCCCCTTAAGGTTTATAGCTAAAACGGTTTGTGCTTTGTCATTCCACTTTCAACTAGCAAATCTGCGGCACCTTTCTTGCTGAAATAATAGGTCTATCGAGTAACTAACGGAGGTTTCTGTGAAGAAAGGTAAATCAACAGCAATGAAAAAATCAGTTTTAGCTAAAAAGGCCGTATCGAAAAAAACGACGCCGGCGAAAACGGCTGAATCACCTAAAAGAAAAAAGCCAGCAGTGTCTATGAAGAAAAAAGTGGATTTAGATGAGTCTTCAGAAATGAATGTAGAGGTAGGTCAAGGCGAGACTGGAAAGCATCATGATGTTATTCAAATGATTCTTGATGATCATAAACCTTTAAAGCGTTGTATAGAAATTTTGAAAAATTCAGAAATGAACTTGAGCTCTCGTAGAGCGGCATTCAATGAATTCGCACCTCTATTGCTATTGCACGCTAAAGCGGAAGAAGTTGTACTCTATTCATTTGAGAAAACAGAAGTCGATATGCGGGAAGAAGCATTTGAAGGGGACGTCGAACACGCTTTAGCCGAACAGATGATTGAAGATGTAAAACAATCAGTTGATAAAGATATATGGTCGGCGAAAGCGAAAGTTTTAGCTGAGCTTGTTGAACATCACATCAAAGAAGAAGAAACAGAAATGTTTCCGGAGTTGAAAAAAGAATCAGATGCGGCTGATTTGATTCGCTTAGGTAAGGATTATCTAGCTGAGAAAAATAAGATCAAAGATGGAATTCTTCATCCCGCAATTCGAAGAGAAGAATCCTCGCAAACACTGCGTCACTAAACTACAGGATACGTGGTGAAGTAAAAACTCGTACTCGCGTAAAGGAGAATGCATGGAACATACAGTGAATTCACATGGTCGGGAAAAAATCTCCCGACCGAGCGGAAAATCGCGCGAGGCTATGGCGGACTCCGTAGAAGATTGCGTGAAACTATGTCTGGACTGTTTCCAGAGTTGTTCGTCGTTGATTTCCCATTGCCTAGAGATAGGGGGAAAACATGCTTCAGTTGAACATATTGGATTGCTGTCGGCCTGTGCCTCGATATGCGAAACTTCAGCTAAATTCATGTTGATGGGATCTGCGTTTCATCGCGATACATGTGGTATTTGTGCGGAAATATGTTCAAAATGTGCAGACGACTGCGAGGACTTGGGAAGCGAAGATGCATTGATGGCTCAGTGTGCAGATATTTGTCGTCGGTGTGCTGAGAGCTGTGAAAAAATGTCAATTAAGCCAGTATTCTAAGGGGCGGTTATTGCTTTTCTTGAATGCAGCGCCACTTTTCATTCTCGAATTTACCATCTCGTGCATCCGTTAAGTTGATGCACGTTTCGCTGATATCGCTTTCGCTTCGGTTAAAGTAGGTCGCTTTATAGACGACATTGTTTTTGATTGTCTTTGTGTCCGCATTCCAACCAATGGCTTTTAAATATTCTGATTTGTTTTTGAAGAATTTTTTCCATTCGCTATAGCGAAAACTTCGATTTGGATCGATGGAAACTTTAGGAGTCGTGCCTTCGATTGAAAATACTTGAACGGCTTTCAAATCTTCATCTCCAGCTAACATTTTTTTGCCACTTGGAGACGTTGTTTCCATTTGCCCAACATCACTGCGTGGGATAACAGTCGCAAAAGCAAATCCTTCTTTTATCGGAAAACTATTAACAATCGAACCTAGTTCCTGTTTGTGTAAAACTTTGTCATTTTTAGCATCCCAAATGATCACTTGCTGTAGGGAATGGAACGGACGGTTGTCCTTGGTATAGACGATGGCTAAAATATCTTTGGTTAAAGAAAAAGCCAGAGTGTCATTGCAGAATTTATTATTTTTTGGGTTAGTAAAACTGAATTCGCCCATCGATTTTGGATCAGATATGATTTCGTGTACCATTTGTTTGCTTTTCAGATAAACAAGGGGGGCACCTAGGTAATCATTCGTAGCTGAGGCTAATTTTTTTTCGACACGTAAAAATAACTGAGCTTTATGTGGACCAATTTTGCAGTTGGTTTCTTTGAACGGAATTGACTCTTCGAACGTCATTCCATGCGCCGATAGAGAGAGAACGCATATTAAAGAAAGAATACATTTCATCCGATAGCTCCAGTTTAAAATATTACTAAAGCTATCGTGACTTTTTTTATTTAGGAAGTACTATTTCAAATAGTTAGACGAACAGCCGCCGTAACCGTGTTGAGTTATTGAGCTGCTATCTTTAGCATCATACGGATAAAGGCGATCGCTCATGCCATCAGAACCTTGATGATTTAATATAAGTTTTTGAAGAATCGTGCCATCTTTGGCAACCAATTCAAACACCCCAGCCGATTTAATTTGAAACGAAACATTTTTAATAGTTTGTTTTTTTCCTTCCGAGCTTTCATAAAATAAAGTCGATTGAGTCATACTGTAAACAGATGTCACGAATGGCTCTGTGAAGTTGCAACGGATTATATCCGCTTGGCTGACGGATGTTAGTAATAGTGAAACAATTAAAAGATTTTTCATAAAACCTCCCCTTGGCCTGGCAGACTAATTCAGGGACGGGCCGCGATCAAGAGCTTTTACCAACCCCCATTACCTGAGGGGTCTATTTCCACCCAATCGGTTAAAATGCGGTAAGCTTCCTCTGTATTTTGATTATAAATTTCCTCTGGTGTTTGGCCCACTTCTTGTTTCTGAAGGCGCTCTACCGATTTGGCTTTCAGAGTGGATGTAATTGAGTCTAAATTTGTGACTACAGGCCATGCGTGAGAAATGCCGCCGATTAGGGGTTTAGGCTTGAGTGAGTTTTTGTTATCGCGTTCAAGACTGTATTGGGTAGCGATAGGAAGGGGAATATCGGCGTCGACCCCTCGCCATTGAATAGGTAATCCATTGGGTGAATAAAATAGTGCGGAGGTATATTTAAAAAGTATGTTGTGGACTACTTTGAAATCTTGCATCGAGCCTTTGCCATAGGTATGAGGACCTCCGACTATTATCGCACGCTTGTAACTTTTAAGAGCGGCACTCAGCGCCTCAGACGCGCTGGCACTAGATTGATCTACTAAGACTACCAATGGTCCGTCCCAAGTGGACAGTTTTAAAAGCATTGGGTGATACGGCGTAAGCGCATTTCGTGATTTTGCATACATAGAATGAGGTCTGCTTACGAAGAGCTGAAGGATATCACTCATTTCATTTACCAAACCGCCACCGTTTCCGCGTAGGTCAAGTATGATCCCTTTGATGTCCTTTGATAGGTGTTTCGAAATTTCCTCTTTTAGTAGTGAAGCGCTGTCTTTTGTGAATTCTGAAAGTCTGATGTTGACGATGGGTCCTTGCGGAGTCTCTCGAACACCCCGCGTGCTTACGACAAAGTTAGAGTAAGCCATGATCTGGCGAGTGATCAGCGCTTCAAACTCATTCGTGCCCCTCCGTACACGCACCCTAAGTTGTGTTCCGGGTTCTCCCGCGGCAATTTTTCCAAATTCAGTGACAGTTTTGCTTCGGAAGGATTGCCATACTCCGGAATTTGTTTCTAGTTCATAAGCCAGAAGTAAATCACTCGGTTGTATACCGGCTTTTTCCGCGGCTCCGCCTTTTATGACCTGATCAATTACAATGCCATCGGCCGTCATATAGCTAACCGTACCGATCTTAGCCTTTTTGGTTTTGCCAGACGTTTCATCATGTATTCGTCGTTCTCGTGGCAATATCAGATCTGAATGGTGATCGAATGTTTTTAAGTACGACTTAATAACAAGAGGCTCTAGATTCGCAATCGGAAGATTTTCTTTAACAATTTCTATATGCTCACGTAAAAATTTAATCATAAATGCCAGATCAGATTTTCGTATTTCAGGTGTATCTGTTTTGGCTCGATGTTGGGCCGAGGTTATAACTTGGCTAGCGAGAAAATCGATAACACGGTTTTCGATATCTACCTTTGCTAGGGGGCGATTTTGAGATAGGAAACTAGGTTCTAATACTAGTTGTTTAGCTCGCTCCAACACTTGCATTCTAAACGATTCGTTGTGTAAAAACTTGCGAGTGTACGAATCTAGCCGTTCGTTCATGAGGCGAAGTAGAAAAAGATGTTGTGGGCTGGTTCGGCCATTGACGACTAAATTATATTGAATGTCGCCATATAGCGATGGTGAGGGATATCCTACTTTTTTTAAGTCCTCGCGTGAAATTAAAATTTGTCCAGGATCCACTAGATCGACAAAATTAGCGAACGCTGCCACTGTCATTTCCGGGGTGATTTCTTTAGCACTGATGTGTTCGTTTAAAACATTTCGTAAAATAAGATTAAGATTTGTATGAGCCTGGGTGCTGGTCGGTGTGAAGTTGTTTAGGCCAGTTAAGGGTTTGTAAAAATAAAGACACGTTGCTAGATCCGCCTGGGCATGAATGGCCATCAATAACAAAACAATCAGTCGCTTCATGTGTTTAAACTATGCGAGTTATTGGCCAAATCTGCTGTGTTTATTGTTAGTTCAGCGGGTTGTTGTGAAGCGGAAGCAAATATAGTCACGTCCATGTCACAATTAATCACAGAATCCCAGGTCGTCTCATTTCGAGACGATGGAAATTTTAGACTTCGGGTGGAATCGGGGTTTGTTTTTTTGCGCCGAGAACACTGCCGAGTGAAGCAATTATGATAAATACGATGGCTAACCATTGCGTTGGAAGAAGCAATTCGTTTAATAAAATAAGTCCCACGCACGAAGCCATCGCTGGTTCAAGGCTCATTAAGATCCCGAACGTTTTTGTCGGCAATCGTTTCAAAGCAATCATTTCCAATGAATAAGGAATCGCGCTTGAAAGTAAGGCAATTGAAAAGGCCAATGGCAGGATCGACGTGTTAAACATTCGATCGCCATCTAGTGCTAAGCTAAAAGGTAGAGCGACCAATGTCGCTACCGTCATTCCCATGGTGGCGGCAATTCCGCCATGCAAAGTATTTCCCGCGCGTTGACCAAAATAAATATAGAGTGCCCAAAATCCACCGGCAATCAAAGCGAACAGTACGCCTACTAAATCAAGTGTAGATTCTGATTGTGAATGAGGCATGACCAAGTATATTCCGAGTGCAGCGAGAGCCACCCATAAGAAATCCATTTTCTTTCGCGACGTTAAAACAGACAGGGTGAGCGGTCCCACAAATTCAAGCGTTACAGCCAAGCCCAAGGGGATTCGTTGAAGTGAAAAATAGAAAGTCAGGTTCATCAAGCCTAATGAACCGCCATAGAAAATTAGACTTTTTAAAGTGGCTTTATCAAAGCGATGTTTCCATGGTCGCCAGACAGCCCACAAGATTGCGCTCGCAAAGAACAGTCGGAATCCTGTTGTGCCTGCGGCGCCGATGGTAGGAATTAATGTTTTTGCAAAGCCGGCACCCATTTGAATAGAAACCATCGCGACAAGTAGAAGAAGAATAGCCGATGTCATTTGAATTCCTTTTAAGGCTTTAGTGCACGGGTTGCCGTAAAACAGTAGATAAAATTATTTAAAGCACCGCCGCTTTCCACATCATTTCCCCACGAATCTTCATAAAGGCCGATCAAATGAAAGCCCGCTTTCATTTGACCACCAAGCTGATCTTCCATCGTATGACCGAAACAAAGGGGCTCATTCTTGTCTGTGTAGCGCTTGCGTTCCTCGTCAGTGAGACTCGTTAAATCAGAATACGGAATCTTATATTTTAACTGTGCTATGCCTTTTTGGTCTAGATCGGGATCCACTGCGTACACAATGGGATTCACTATGCCGGCGATCATCGTCCCATTTTTTTTAAGGACTCTAAAGGCCTCATTCCAAACGGGTTGAATTTCTGGGACAAACGAATTCGAGCAGGGATGAAAAATAAAATCAAAAGATTCACTTCTAAGCGCCGATAGATCACGCATGTCACCTTCAACGCATGTGATTTTTAATCCTTCACGTTCGGCGACCATTTTATCTTGTCCCAATTGCTTAGGCGAATAGTCAAATACGGTGACATCGGCGCCAGCGGCCGCAAATAAAGGGGCTTGCTGACCACCACCAGATGCCAATGCCAAAATTTTCTTATTTTGAAATAGGCCGTTATGCTGAGGAAACCAATCCATCGGAACTGGTTTGGAGGGAGTTAAAACTACGCTCCATTTTCCTTTGCGGGCATTCGCTACGTCTTGCGCAGATACCGGCACCGTCCAGCGATTGTTTGTTTCAACTTGATGATCCCATGCCTGCTTGTTGTATTTTAAAAAATTCATTTTACTCCCGCGGTCTTACTTCGATCAGTTCAACGTGAAAGATCAGATTCGAGTGTGGCTTAATGAGGCCTTTTTCACGTTCACCATAGCCTAAGTGCGATGGAACAAACAATGTGCGCTTGCCGCCTTCTTTCATTCCCAGTATGCCAATGTCCCATCCCTGGATGACACGCTTAGATCCAATCACGAATTGAAAGGGACGTCCATGTTTATGGGACGAATCGAATTCGGTTCCATCCTCCAGTAAACCAGTATAGTGGCAGATCACGAGTGCGCCCTTAACTACAGTTTTTCCGGTTCCTTCCAATGTGTCGGTAATTTTCAATTCATGCATGATAGAAATCTAAGCCGTTTTTGCTGACTTGTAAAGAAGGGGTCTTAACGTGTAGAAATAAATTTCTTAAAAACACTAGCTAACTGAATGGGCTTTTCCAGAGGGATATAATGTCCACACTCCGATATAGTTTTTAAAACAGATCTTGGAATTTTTTGCTGCAAATCTTCCAGTGTATGAGCTGGAACCACGCGATCGTCTTGGCCCGCGACCATCAATATTGGGAATTCGAGAGCATTCAACGCAGACGAGACATCTTTGCGATCCAATGTTGCTTTCATTTGATTGATATACATTTCTGAAGTGTACGCGGCGCTCATTTTAATAATTGTATCCACAACGTGAGGGTTAGTCATCGAAGTTGGATGAACGTAGCGCTGAACTTCTTTAGGTGTCATTCCGCGATAGTGGAAACGAGCCAACGTATCCGCCATTTTTAATCGAGCCGATCGTTCGCGCTCGTTCAGTGCTCCGACATTGACTGCAACTAGTGACAAACTCAGGATACGATCTGGATTTTCGACAGCAAATTGTTGCGCGATATAGCCGCCCATAGAAAAACCCACCAGATGAAACTTTTTATGAGGAACCAAGGCAATCTGGTCCAGCATGTCGTCTAAGTTTTTACAGTTTTTGAAATCAAGTGTAGTGATATTTGTGAAATCTGATAACTGCGCACGCACATCGTTCCATAGAAGGGGATCGCACAAAAAGCCCGGTAAAAATACGAATGCGTTATCCATAGTGTTCATTTATGTTGCCGGTGGAAGCAGAATTTCCTTCTCGTTAGAAATCACGAAAGACGAAGTGTTTAGACTTTTGAAGTAGCTCTTTCCAGATCGGGAATAGAAAAACAAGACTTCATCGCTAGCAGACTGCTGAATTCCTACAATTCGGTCGACCTGATTTAAAATTGAAATCGTTTCCTTAGAAGCTAGGTCGTGATAGTGAACTGACTTTTGATCATTCTCGTCTAGAACACTATCCGCGTTCGAGTTTTTTTCAACAAATTCAAAAACCATACCCCGGGTTTTTTGAGTTTTTTCTTCAGAGATTTGATCGTAAATTTTTGTCTCGTCTAAAATCAGTGACTCATTTGATTTCCAAATCCAATAGCTGCTTTTGTTTTTTGAATCAAAAATCATGTAATTACGTGCACGACTGTGACTTGATTTTGAATAGTAAGACGCACTGTAGGTTTGCTCGGAACTTAAGGGAACTAAAATAAATTCGGTGCCTTTTAAATATTGAAAGTACCCAATACGTAAAAACTCTTCTTTTTTTGTATTTTCATCTATGTTGACTATGTCATGAACTTGATGGCGCCCAAATAGTTCGCTAGCTAATTTATACCCTACGACGAGCATCATTAAGATCGCACCAATACTTGCCAAAAGTAATAAGCTGCCGTTGATGCGCCAAACCACACGATCATATTTTTCCATATTCATTTTCATAAAAACCTCATGTCATTTTTCGGGTTGAAATTTAAATTTCGAGGGCGTTGTCTTTGTGATCGTTTTGAATTGTTTGTTGAAACGACTCAAATCATTAAAGCCCGTATCTAAGGCAATATCGATTACAGATCCGTCTTTACTGAACAGGTCAAACATCGACTGAAAGACCCGAATTTTAGAACGATACTTTACGGGTGAGATGTTGAATTCATTTTTAAATATTTTTGTTAATTGAGAGTCGGACAGATTGAATTTTTCGGCTATTTCCGAAATTTCAATTTCTAACTGAAAATGGGCATCCATATAGTTTTTAATTTCCACAGCAAGTGGAACAGGAGTCTGTTGACTAAATATGTTTAACGGCGTGGCCTTTTTTAACCATGCAGAAATATCGCTAATGGAATTCACCACGGAAATACAATCTGCAAACACCGTCGGTTCTTTAAATTGAGGTGCGAAATCCTGATCGGACACGTAGGCGTGCCATTCTAAGTGCGGCGATACGATATCCCATTGAACCAAACTGAGTTTGGGAATGAACATAGAAATAGTTCCCGCCGGTGTAAAGGACTGGCCGTTTGCTTTAATACATAATTCGCCGGGGCGAATGTGCCCATGAGCATAGATACTAAAGTGGCCAAAAGCATCGACGACTTTAAAAGGGGCTACATATTCGTGTTTGCGATTTAAGTAAAACAGATCCTTAGCGATTCTTTTCACTGAACTTTGGTAGGTGTCGGTAACAATATCTAATTCATTTGAAATCATTTTTTGATCCGTTGGAAAAAAACGCCAAGACCAAATTATCGTAATAGCTACACTTGGTTTAAGTAAAGGAGTTTTATGAATCACATTCTACCTATTTTAAAAGAGATGTTATCTAAACCCAAACTGCAGCGAGTTCCTGAGCAGATGGTCATGGCTCTAGAGGCTCAGACTCAAGATTTTTTTAACTTCGGTTTGGGCGATACCGCGTTGCGGGCCGCTTATTTATTTCATGCGAAATGGGCCTCAAGAACATTTGCGAACTGTAAGCGTGTTTTAGATTTAGGAACAGGCCCGGCAAATCAGTTATCGATTTTGGCGCAAATGAATCCATCGATAGAATTTGTGGGAGTGGATCTATCAGATAAAATGTTAGAACTAGCTCAAAACAATTGCGCCAAGCTCGGAGTGAAAAACGTAACGTTTGTCCAAGACGACATGACTCAACTAAGCCAACTCAAAGCCGGTGAGTTTGACGGCGTATTTAGCAGTGTAGCGCTTCATCATTTACCAAACGAATTGGATGTAGAAAAAACATTTAAAAATGCTCGGCGAGTATTAAAAGATAGGTATTCCGTTTATATTACTGATTTTCTTTTGGTTAAAAACGAGCAAAGCATCCGTTATCTATTGTCCTTGAATGAAACTCAGCCCGCTGTTTTTAAACAGGACTATGAAGCCTCGCTCAGAGCCTCGTTTCCTAAAAGAGATTTCCAAAGAGCGGCTTCACAATATTTAGACGAAGCTGAGCTGTACACAAGCTTTGGTGCTCAGTTCTTAATGGTTCTAAAAACGCCGTCATATGATCTATCCCAAAGCGCACAGAGTTTATTAAATAGCGAACTTGAGCGTTTAAGTCCTGCGACTAAGAACATATACAAGAGTCTCGCGATTCTTATGGCTCTTCGCGGGATGTTTTAAGGGCAGACATTCATACCGGCCGCTGTTTTCGGACGATCCAGCACCCGTTGAACCCACGCAATAACATTTTTAAAAGTATCTAGTTCTAGTTTATCGCTCGCTTTATAAAATATGTTCACAGCATTTACCCAGGGAACGGTTGCCATATCTGCGATAGTGTATTGCTCGCCCACTAAATATGTTCTGCCTTCGAGGCGGGTATTCAGAACACCTAAAATGCGTCGTGATTCTGTTGCATAACGTTCTAACGGGTAGGGATGATCACATTTATCACCAGCATATTTAAAAAAGTGTCCGAACTGCCCAAACATAGGTCCTACGCCGCCAACTTGGAAGAATAACCATTGTAAAACTTCACTTTGCAAACGCGGATCTGTCGGCCAAAACTTTCCAGATTTCTGCGCTAGGTACATCAAAATCGCTCCCGACTCCATAATCGAAATCGGGCTACCACCTGGCCCCTCAGGGTCAACGATCGCTGGGATTTTGGAATTAGGGTTGATCTGAATAAACTCAGGCTTAAACTGATCACCCTTAACAATATTTATGGTGTGAGGTGTATAGGGTAGGCCCATTTCCTCTAGGGCAATACTGATTTTTTGGCCATTGGGAGTTGCGAGTGAATACAGCTGGATTTTATTTTTCATAGGGGACAGCAGACAATGTTTTGAAGTTAGGGTCAAACTTGAGGCGAATCCGCCACGGGCTTTTGGCTCCTGAATGAAAAAATTATTCGTTTTGTTCAGATAGTAGGCTAAATAGCCCATGATTTGCTAAAACGGCGATTTTTTAGGCAAAATTTAGATAAAAAATATTTTAAATTGTGATTGACTAAAAATCCGTTTTCTATCAAATTGGCCTCTCTTAAGTCATTCGAGTGGTTCGCTAGCTCAGCTGGTAGAGCATTTCACTTTTAATGAAAGGGTCGATGGTTCGAATCCATCGCGAGCCACCATTTTTTCGCCGGCTTAAGTTCAGACTCCGATATTCTCAGAGTCCCCTTCGTCTAGAGGCCTAGGACGGCTCCCTTTCACGGAGCAGACACGAGTTCGAATCTCGTAGGGGACGCCAAATTTTTACCCATACAAAATTTCTTTTAGAAACTCCATCGTAGCTTTTTCAGATCGATGATGAGCATTTTTATTGTACTTAATCCCTAAGTGGGGGAGATCGGCTCCAACAAATGAAAATGCGTGCATAGCATGACCGTAGGCATGTATCTGCCAATCTGCATTTGCTGATGTCATTTCTTGGGTAAAATCTAAAACGCGATTGGGTTTTACCATAGGGTCCTCCCAACCGTGTAGTACCAGTACACTTGAATCAATTTTTGGTTGAGTATCTAGATTTGGACTCTCTAATAAACCGTGAATACTAATCGCACCTCTGAGTCCCGGAGGATTCGCTCGTGCTAAATCTAAGGCGCAGAGTCCCCCAAAACAATGGCCTATTATGGCTAGTTTTCCTGGCGTCACCGACGGATGGCTTTGCGCCATCTTGAATGCGGCCAAAAGACGTTTACGAAGTAGAGCGCGATCATTTAATAGTGGATTCATTAGATGACTATTGTCGGCATCGGCTTTTCCCCTCTTGCCTTTACCATAGACGTCGATGGCAAACCCAATAAAACCACGCGCAGCTAAAGTTTCTGCTAACTGATTGAAGGGCTCGCCAGGTCCACTCCAAGCGTGTCCGACTAAAACGCAAGGACGAGTGGATTTACTATCGTGACCAGAGGCCCAGTAGCCTTCAAATAGTGTTTCGCCATCTGTATATTCAAAATTGCTCATGTGAGGTCTCCTTTAGGTTGATTATAAGTGAATTGCCATTTACTTATAATCAATATGAGCAGAACAAAAAAAATGAGTGATTCTGAAGTCTTAGTGAAAGCATTCGATGTCATCGCAAGGGAGGGATTTAGTTCATTTACTTTTGAGCACGTTGGAAGGGTTGTTGGTCTATCACCGGCGGCGTTGGTAAAACGATTTAAGAGCAAACATCAGCTGGCCTTGCTGGCGCGCAATCTAAAATGGGAACACAACTTAGGACAGATTCATTCGGAAACGTTCAAAACACTTTCTGGCTATAAGGGTATATTTGACTTTCTAAGTATAATAAGTCGAAGCGTAAATTCAGAGCGACTTGGCGAGCACGCCATTTGGCTCGGCAAAGAAGCGTGTCACCCGCGCTCTAAGAAAAAGGTTGCGGATTATTTTGCATTGACTCGAAAAATTTTTACTCGGCTCATAAACGAGGCCGTTACAGATGGACAGCTTAAACCAATCGACAATGTACCGGAGCTCGCCAAAACCATGGAGGCATTGGTTCAGGGGGCTATTTTTCAATTCGCATTTTTAAGCGAGCGAGATATTGATTCCCATCTGAAAAGTCATTTGAGAGTACTCTTGAAATCATACATAAAATAATTCGAATGCGCCTTCTCGTTGCTCTATTTTTTTTAGACATAAATTTTTATATAAAATAAAAATCAAAATCATTGGATTGATTGCCCCAGTGGGATTTCTCAAAGTGAAGCAGGTGTTTTGACTATGGAATTATAAAGACTAGCGCTATAATTATGAGATGGAGGGGATATGAAATCATATGACTCAAAAACATGGAAAATGTTTGCTTTGTTTCCGATCATCGCCTTGATCATTGTTTCATATCAAAATTGTTCGCAAGGATTTGACTCTACCGGACAGGTGGGAGCCGCGACCGGACGATCGGATACGTCGACCCCAAATGAAAATGACAATGGTGTTTCGGGTGGCTTAGGTTGTTCGGCTTCGACGGGTATCGCTAAAAACTTTCCCTGCTCTATTTATTTTAATCAGGCAACAGATTCTATTGTTTTAACTGCGGCTCAAAAAAATTATTCAGACCATCTGATTAACGGGCTTAACGCCAGGGGCGGATGGGGAAATTCAAATATTTTCCAGGTTGATACTTCAATTGATGTTTTAGAAACATCCGATCAGCACAGCAGTTTTTATTCAGTCGACCCAGATGACGGTTGGACCGATGCCGATCGATTTACTCAGGTGCCGGCACCACCTCTAGGAAGTAGTGCGGGATTTGAAAGTTCCGACGGTACGGCCTGTGATGGAGGAGACTGTCACTATCTTGTGCTCGATAAAAAGAACAGGCGTCTTTATGAGTTCTATCGGGCTGAAGTTTCTGGCAAACGATTAGCTAATGCGGGCTACGGCGGCGCTGTCATTTGGCCTTTTGATAAAATGTGGACGGAATCATTGCGTGGAGACGTTTGCACCAGTGCGGATGCTGGTGGCTTTTCAATTGGTGCGATGCTTTTCTCTGCCGAAGAATTAGCGGCAGGGGCTATAAATCATGCGGTCCGATTTATTTTGCCCAATACTCGTATTGCAAATAGGACTTATGTTCGCCCAGCTACGCACACTACGGGCGATAATACGGGTCGCTGGGCACCAGCGCCAACCGACGACTTAACCGGACCGCCGCTTACAGATAGTTCCCTTGAACCCGGATTGCCGTATGGAACTCGTTTGCGATTAAAAGCGTCGTTTAATATTTCTAATTTAAATGGGCCCGCTCAAGTAGTGGCTCGAGCGCTAAAAAAATATGGGATGATTCTTGCGGACGGGGGAGAAATTGCGCTGACGGCCAAGTCGGACGCTCATTCGTCTGTAAAATATAGTTCTTTAGGGTTTTCACCTCGGTCACTGTCGTCACTTAAAGTCAGCGACTTTGAAGTCGTGCCACCGATTCAGCCAAAACCATTTCCGACAGGGTTGACGTTTCAACCCACTCTGATTGGTCCGATGATAAAAGTGAAATATTTAGACTGCTATTTGAATAACTGAGTCTGACCTAGCCATTAAAAAGCGGCTTAACCCAAAGGGTTTGCTCGCGGCCGGGTCCCACGGAAATTACATCAATAGGTGAGCCCAAGTAGTTCGAAATGAAATCTAGGTAATTAGTCGCATTTCTAGGAAGATCTTTTAATTGAGTGATCTTAGAAATGTCTTCTTTCCAGCCAGGAAGATATTCAATGATAGGTTCTACTTTTTCTAACTCATGTGGTGATGGCGGAAGATCTGCGATTGTTTCGCCGTTCAGTTTATAGCCAGTACACACGCCGATTTTTTCATGACCAGATAGAACGTCTAACTTCATCAATGCCGTATTCGTGATGCCGTTCAAACGAATCGCGTATTTTAATGCCACAAGGTCTAACCAACCACAACGACGCGCACGTCCTGTAGTTGAGCCGAATTCGTGACCATCTGCTTGAATTTTTGCACCCACGCTGTCTGTTAATTCCGTTGGGAATGGGCCAGAACCCACGCGCGTTGCGTACGCCTTAAATACACCGATAACTTCTTTGATATGAGTTGGGCCTACGCCCGCACCCGTACAGGCTGAACCAGAAATAGTCGCCGATGATGTAACGAACGGGTAGGTACCGTGAAGGATATCAAGCATTGTACCTTGAGCACCTTCAAATAAAACGCGTTTGTTATTTTTAAGCATTTTATTAACGATCAATGATGTATCTTTTTGACGGTACGGAGCTAACTCTTCCGCTACGGATAATAATTGTGAGTGAAGTTCCGTCACGTTGAATTCAGTTGCGCCGTATAGAGTTTTAAGTAAGTGATTTTTTTCTTTAAGAACGAAATCTAATTTATCAAACAAGTTAGTTGGGTTGAATAAGTCGCCGAATAAAATCGCTCTACGAGCTGCGCGGTCTTCATACGCTGGACCGATACCTTTACCAGTTGTTCCAATTTTGTCGTTAGAAAGAGCTTTCTCACGCGCTTGATCTAGAACTTTGTGATACGGAAGTAAAACGGTCGCTAAATCAGAAATGCATAATTGTTTTGGATTTTGTAAGAATCCGTTCTTTTTAAGTTTTGAAATTTCATCGATCAAGCCGAAAACGTCGACAACAACGCCAGCCGCAATTACGCACTGAGTGTCGGGACGCAAGATCCCTGAAGGAATCAAATGAAGAACCGTTTTTTCGCCTTTTACAACTAGGGTGTGACCGGCATTTGCGCCACCCTGGAATCGTACAACCATGTCCGCATTTTCAGAAAATACGTCGATCAGTTTACCTTTACCCTCGTCGCCCCATTGAGCCCCAACTACAACAACACCCGGCATAGCTTTCCCTTCGCGAAAACGTTTTTAAGAACGCGAGATAATTAATTTTTTATCAAAAAAAGTCAAAGAAAACTAAAGTGGGAGCTATTGTACCACGCTGCTTTTGGCGGCAGGGTATCCGAGGTCGTCCCATCGCGGAAAAAATGAATTAATTTTAAGACCGCTTCTTCAGAGGCACGCGCGAAAGCATCTTCCGTATAGGCTCCCACGTGGGGGGTCATTAAAACTTCGGGGAAATTAAGCAGCTTAGACGTCCGAGGCAGGGGTTCTTTTTCAAATACATCCAAAGCCACCCCGCGGATCCGTTTGTTCTCCAGAGCTTTTACTAAAGCGTCCTCGTCGATCACGGTCCCGCGTGAGGTATTTACCAAAAATACGTCACGATTGATATATTCGAAATGAGAGGCGTTCAACATTTTATGGGTTTCTTTAGTTTTTGGAACATGAAAGCTAATGACGTCGGATAACTTTAGAAGCTCTTCGTAACTGACGCGCTTAACCTGGTATTTTTCGAATGTTTCATCAGCCAAATACGGGTCGTAGGCAATCAGGTTCATTTTAAACGCTTTGGCTAATTCCACCACGCGCGAACCAATACGGCCAACCCCTACCAGTCCCCATGTTTTGTCGGCCAGTTCTGTCCCGAGAGCGCTTTCTTGGCGCCACAAACCGGATGTCGTTAAACGGTGGGATTCTAAGAGACGATTATTGAGTGCTAACATTAACGTTAACGTCAACTGTGCTGCCGATTCTCGGTTGGCATTGGGGGTATTCATGACAGTGATACCCCATTTCTGAGTCGCTTCTAAATCAATATGATCAAAACCACTGGTCGCCGAAATGACTACCTGCAGTTTTTTAGCCTGTTTCAAAAGATCAGCGGAAATTAGCGCTCGCGAACGAATCAGCAGAGCTTCCGTCGTTGCCAAATGAGGATTGTTTTTCAAAGTCAGAGGATCCGCTTTAATGATTTCAAAATAATCTTGCGATTCTAGCAGCTGTAGACTCTCTGAGGAAAATCGATCGCAAATTAGTATTTTCTTCTTCATCAATAGCCCTTAGTGTGTTTTTACCCACTCGCTAAGTTTTTGCGTGTAAGTTTCAAAAGCGGTCGTTGGTGTGTAGCCCATTTTTTCAAGTGAGCGATAGAGAGCCGTTGCTAATTGATTTAAGTGTTCATCCAAAATGTAGCCCATGTGGCCGATACGCACGATCTTGCCCTTGGCTTGATCTTGTCCGCCCATTAACGTCAAATTAAAATCGGTTTCGATTAATTCACGTAATTTTTGGCCATCGATAGATTCAGGAACAACCACGGCAGTCAGCGAAGCCGATTTCGCCTTCGCGTACGATTTCAGGCCTAATAGCTGAATCATTTCCGCAGTGAAGTCCGCACGTCGCTGAATAGATTTAAACAAACTATCCAGACCTTGCTTTTCTACTTCAGCTAATACGAAATTAAGTGCTTTTGTTAGAGTTACATTCGAGCTAAAAAACGTTTCGCCTTTTGAGTTAGCGGCAATTTCTTTTTTGATATCTAAGTAAAATTTTGGAATTTTACTACTAGCAAATGTCGCTTGAGCTTTTTTGGAAAATGAAACAAAGCTCATCCCTGTCGGTAACATAAACGCTTTTTGTGATCCTCCGACCAAACCGTCAATGTGCCATTCATCCATCGGAAGAGGAACGGCACCTAGTGCCGTGATAGCGTCTACTAATAATAGCGTGTTGGGATAGCCCTTAACTAGGTCGCCAATTTTTTCAATAGGGTGCAGAACGCCCGTTGACGTTTCGCAGGCTTGAGTTAATACCGCTTTGTAAGCTTTGTCTTTTAATTTTTCAGCGATGATATCAGCAGAAACGGCATCGCCCCATGTGATTTTCAATTCATCAACATGGACGCCATAGGTTTTAGCCATGTCGATCCAACGCTCGCCAAACTTGCCCGAATTCACAGCTAAAACAGTATCGCCTGGTGAGAGCGTGTTGACTAGCAAGGATTCCATGCCGCCAGAACCCGTAGATGAGATCATATAAACGGGTTCTTTGGTTTGAAAAACGAATTTTAAACGTTTCAGTGCTTGAGCAAGGATCGTGTCGAACTCAGGTGTACGGTGATGAATCATCGGTTCTGATAGAATTTCACGCACTTTCGGGTGCAAATTGACCGGCCCAGGGGCCATTAATGTGTAATCGTAATTATGATCAGCTTTTCCTTGCATGCCCTTTAGTCCCTATATTACAAATTATGAATGCAGTGTAAGCGAATAACCCGGCTTTGTGAATCTTATATTTATGTAGTGCTAGTATTCACTTTGCTTTTGTCGTCCTGCGCGTACAAAGTGGGACAAAAATTCCGCTCGCTTCCGGGTGGGTATCAGCGTTTATCTATTCCTGTTTTTAAAAACAAATCTATGGAACCGGGCGCCGAGGCGATTGTCACTGCGGCATTGAAGGAAGAATTCTTTCGCTCTACTGTTTTAAAAGTAGTGGATGATAATAATGCGGAAGTTCGCCTTGAGGGGCTAATTGAAACCTTAAAGTTTGATTCAATGGCCATAAAAGAATCTGATAACAACAATCATTTGCCTATCGGAACGGTCCTAGCGACCACATACAACATGACTATTGTGATAAACGTAAAATTGGTGAAAACAGGAACATCGGAAGTGTTATGGCAGTCTCAATTTACGGGGTCGCGTCCCATGAATGCGTCTCAAGTCAATATCGCCGGCGTTAACTCGGTAAATCCAATTTATAATCAAAACGCAAAACGCCTAATCTTGGAACTTGTGGCCAACGAGCTGAGTAATCAGATCCACAATAATTTGACAGAGAATTTTTAATGAAACCTAATCCTCAAGTATTTGAACAGTTTTATAAAGACATCGAAAATGGTAAGCTTAAACCATTTTATTTTTTCTCGGGTGAAGAAGAATTTTTATTAAACAAAAATTATAATTTTCTAGTAAACCGTTTGTTAGACGAAACAGGAAAAGAGTTTAACTTTAACGTTTTTGATTCTCAGAACTTCAATGCTGAAACATTTTTAGACTCTTACAATATGTATCCAATGATGAGTCCATATCGCGTGCTAGTGATTAAAGATCTAGAGACTATTTCAGACACGGCATTCGCCGCTATCGACGAGATTTTCAAAAACCCAAATCCGTCATCCATCACGGTTTTTATCAGTAACCAAATCGATAAAAAGAAAAAGATGTACACGGTTTTAGGTAAGCACGCTTATGCATTAGAATTTAAAAAGCCATTCGAAAATCAAATTTCGTATTGGATCAAGTACTTATGTAAAGAACGCGAAATCGATATTACGGACTCGGCGTGTGACATTTTGCATTTTAAAATTGGCACAAATCTAAGAACTTTAGATAAAGAAATTCAAAAGCTAATCGATTACGTAGGGGCTAAGAAACTGATTGAAGAGGCCGACGTTGAAATGGTGGTAACGGATCAAGTTCGAAGTACGCTATTTCAGTACATCGATCAGTGGTCAGAACGTGATATTTTAAAACAATTAAAAATCATCGAACAGCTGGATCGCAGTGGTGAGAGTGAGTTTGGCTTTTTGAGTCTGCTGGCTAGGCATTTCCGTATTCTCCATTCTTTAAAGTCCTATGCGGAATCAAGACGATCTAAAGATGAGTTTTTGCGTGAAACCCGCACGCCGCCTTATTTCTATGACAAGTATTTAAAGCAGTCTCGTCATTGGAGTATCGAGGAGCTAGAGAATCAGCTTAATACGATTTATAGCGTGTCTAATAAAGTTAAGCAGGAGTCTGATCTAACCAAGGCGCACCTATCCCGTCTAGTGATATAAAATCAGGACCATCGTCGCAACAAGGGGGCTTTGTATTCTTCCGATACATAGTCGATGCAAAAAGAAACAGCCGTAGAAAGTTTAAGGAAATATCCTCGTAAGCCGTATAAACGGTTGATCAGCATTTTATATAAAGGCCAATACTATACCTTCGAGTCGATCGAATTATCAGAAGGTGGTCTGTCGTTCTTGTCGGATTTAGTTTTAGATAATGGAACAGAATGTATCGTGAACTTGCAAATACCCAAAGGGGACTTTGTGAGTGTCAGAGGGACGATTCGTCACTCTTCAAAAATAGACGGGCAGCTTAATATTGGGATGTCCTTCGATAAAATGGCTTTCTCAAATAAAAGACAAATTAGAAGTTTCGTAGCTGCCCGTTAACTTAGAACAAAAACTATTTAGAAGCTGTAGCTAATTTATGAGCTTTAGAAGCTAAACGGCCAACTTTTCTAGAAACAGTTTGTTTCTTGAAAACGCCTTTAGAAACGGCTCGTGTTGCTTCGCTTGTGTAAGCTTTTAACAACTCAGGAAGAGCTTTTAGGTCTAAAGCAGAGATTGCTTTAAGTAATTTTTTTTCTGCAGTTCTTACTTTGCTTCTACGAGCTGAGTTTACTGCGTTTTTCTTAACTGTCTGTCTGGCTCTTTTTTCCGCTGACTTATGAGTTGCCAAATGTGCCTCCAAAATAAATAATTCGTTGCAAACGAGACTAAGAGCATTAACATAGTCTATATACGTTCGCAAGCCACAAAATTAAAGGGTACCTCCTACATTTTTGGAACGCGGCCAGCTACGTTTATAACACCTCAGGTGTCGCTTCGAAAATCAAAAATGTAAGAGGTACATTTCACAGCAGAAGTGATGATGGAAGATCAAAAAAATCAAAAAAATCAAGTAGTTAAAAATGCTTTTGCGATGTCCTTGGGCACGTTTTCAAGCCGAGTTTTGGGATTACTCCGAGATACGCTGCTCATGTCATTTTTTCCAAGGCCAATTACAGATGCGTGGACGGCGGCTTTTAGGCTACCTAATATTTTGCGACGGTTGCTAGGTGAGGGCTCTTTATCTGTTAGTTTTATTCCCGTTTTTGTGGATTGCCTTGAGGAATCTAAAAAGGGTGATTCGGCTAAGGCGCACAATTTTTTAAATTCACTTTATACGTTGTTATTGATTGTCCTTGCTGTTCTGACGGCGTTTGGGGTCATATATTCAGACAAAGTTTTAGCGTTAACGGTCGATCCTAGTTATGTTCAGAATACCGAAAATTTTTCGATCGCGGTTCGCATGTCTCAGATCATGTTTGGTTTTATTTTTTTAATGAGTCAGTACGCATTGTTTATGGGTGTGTTGAATTCCCTGGGGCAGTTTGGTTGGCCAGCGATGGCTCCTTTGTTTTTTAATATCGCTATGATTGTATCGACGGTTATGCCGGATAGCTGGTTTAGTTTTTCAGGTGAAGGCTTAGCCTGGGGGGTTTTAGTCGGCGGAATTTTACAGACGGGAGTTCTGATTCCTCCGCTCATTAAAAAGGGTTATTTGCCAAGGTTGACGCTCAAGATTTGGACGCCCGAAGTGAAAATGGTTCTGTCGCGTATGGTGCCGGGCCTTTTTGGAATGGGTGTACTGCAGTTGTCCCTTGTGATCAATCAACGGTTTGCCAGTTCCTTAGGGGATGGGCCTATTTCCTATATTTATATAGCCGATCGTTTGTTAGAACTGCCTCTATCATTAGTATCGGTGAGTTTAGGTACGGCGCTCTTGCCGACTCTATCTAGTTTTTTGTCGGCTGGGAAAAAACAGGAGATGCTGGATACGACGGAATACTATTTCAGACTGAATCTATATGTCGTTCTAGCGGCGGCAACAGGTTTGTATTTTTTAGGTGAGCCGATCGTAGAGTTGTTTTTTCAGCGTGGGCAATTTACTGCGCAAGATACGGCAACGACAGCTCAGGTAATTCAGGTATGGGCGTTGATTATGATTCCGGCGAGTGCCGTTCGTATTTTAATTCCGGGATACTACGCGATTAAAAATACGTGGTTTCCGGCTGTGTTGTCATTGGTGAGTTTAGTAGGTCATTATTTGTTAGCTCCCATTTTGATGGCTAAGTGGGGATTGACGGGGTTAAATTATTCATCATTGGCAAGTAGCGTGTTTAATTTCTTAGTTCTGTTTTGTGCATATCCTATATTCATCGGAGTGATTCCGTTTGGAAGAACGGCACTATCTGTAGTTAAATTTGTACTTATTTGTGCGGTCATGGGTTTGGTTTTGCAAATTCATCCTTTGTTAAAACAAGCACTCTCCGATCATTGGACGTTGTTGGGCAAAGGCACCACTTTGTTCTTTTGCATAGGTTTAGCGGCCGTTGTATTCATTTTGTTGTCTAAAGCGTTACGATTAGAAGAGTACGAAAATACATTTGCAAAAGTGATACGTAAAGTAACACGTAAGCTGGGATTTAAGTGAAAATACTAACTCGTCGTTTTATACTTTCGTTGTTAGGAATCACGGGCGTGGGTGCCTTAGTGCATCGGTGGCAGAAAAAATCAGCAGAGGAAGACGCTATGATTAAAAAACATTTTGCTTTAGATTTTCAATGGCAAACACAAGAGCCATTTCTGTTCTGTGTTCATCATTATGACTACTATCCAAAAGGAAATCCTAATTTTGGCCCCGATAAAGCGTTACTTGCTGGCCGAGATATGGGGCAGGACTTTGAAGGTAAGGATGGATTTCGCATGTATCATGGCGAAGAGGTTCCGGGTTTTCCCGTTCATCCTCATCGTGGTTTTGAAACGATTACGATTGTTCGTAAAGGCTATGTTGATCACGCGGACTCACTAGGCGCCGCTGGGCGATACGGACAGGGCGATGTGCAGTGGATGACGGCGGGTAAAGGCGTTCAACACTCGGAAATGTTTCCATTATTAAAACAAGATCAAGACAACACGATGGAGCTTTTCCAAATTTGGTTGAACCTTCCCAAGAAAAGCAAAATGTCAGAGCCTCATTTTACAATGTTCTGGAACGAAAAAATTCCGGTTCTTGAGTTAGATAACAAAAAAGTTAAACTGAGTCTTATTGCAGGGTCTTACGAGGGAACGAAAGCTCTGCCTCCGCCGCCCGATAGCTGGGCCAGTCAACCAGAGAGCGACACAGCCGTATGGTTGTTAAAAATTGAACCAGGCGGGGAGTTCGAGTTTCCAGCAACGCTGGCGACGACGTCGCGAACACTGTATTTATTCGAGGGAAAAGGCGCTACGTTCAATGGACAAGAAGTCGCGCCGAAGTCAGGCTTAGCGGTGGATGCATCCCAATCCATTACGGTGAAAGCTAAAGACACCACGATTGAAATTTTAATGCTTCAATCAAAATCGATCGGCGAACCAGTTGTACAGTACGGTCCGTTCGTTATGAACTCGCAGGCAGAAATCCGCCAAACGATGATGGATTATCAACAGACTCAATTCGGGGGCTGGCCATGGAAAGCCATGGATCAAACCCACGGCCCAAAAATCGAACGCTTCGCAAAATATCCAAACGGCAAAGTCGAAAAACCAGAGGGCACCGCCTAGCTAAATAAAGTGCCAGGCCCTAAAAATACCCCTAAAATGAAAAACGCCAAGAGAAGATTCTCTTGGCGGGTGATTTTTAGGGCCTGGCACTTTATTCGTTATTCTTTTACTTCGGCCATATTTTTGAAGTTGTCGTAGGTTTTTTGTTGTTTGTCGATTTCTTTGTTCCAGCGGGTGATTTCGCCCTCGTAGCCGATTTTTTTGTTTTTCCACTCACTGGCTTGGGTGTTTACCGTTTTTAGTTTATCCGCTACTTGTTTTTCTTGGTCTTTTAAACCTTGAATACGCGTCGTCCACTGCTTTTTTTCTTCAGTGATTTGAGTCGACTGAGTTTCGTAGTCTTTGATGTTGTCGTTACGCTTTTTCTGGTTGTCTTTGATTTTAGCAATCAAATCTTCCAATTCCTTTATCTTCTTGTCTTCGTGCGCAAGCTTAGCTTTCTCGTCATTTAAAAGAGTCTGAAGCTCTTTCTCATTACTTTCGACCTTTTTCATCGACGTTTGATTTTCCTTTAGCGATTTAGCCACTTGAGCTTTTTGTTCATCGACTTCTTTTTTAGCTTTATTTACTTCCTGGATATTTTTTTCAACCATACTTAAGTTTTTCTTGTAGTCATCCAAGTTTAATTTTGCGTTGTCGATGTTAGATTTAATCTTTGCCAAAGTTTCCGCGCTATTTGGTTTAGCGAAGGATATGCTGGCCGCTAATAATAATAAAAGTGATATCCGTTTCATGTTGTCTCCTTATTCCTGTGCACACACATTTTTTAAAGACGAGCGGAAATGGCCAATTTCGTCTTCCCAAATTTCACCCTGAAAGTTCCATTTTACTTTCTTATCTTTTTCTTTTGCTAGAGCCGCTTGAGCTAACTCACGTGCCTTTGGATCGTCGCCTTTTACATCTTGGCTAACCGTTTGGAAGCGTAAGTGTTCACCCGCACCTGAATACACTTCGTATTGAAGCAATTCGTTTTGATCGAGTAGATCTTTTAAATCGCCAGTCAGTGCCATAAGGCGGTCTTTTAATACAACACCTGCACGTGCGCGATGTTTAGATTTATCTTTATCAATACGAGCAAAGGAAACATCGCGAATATTTTTTACCACATCACGCGCGGCTTTAACCCCTTGTTGTTGATATTTGAAACTTTGTAGTTTCTTTAAGATCAACTGTTCTTCCTCTTTAAGAATATCTTTGTTTTTCTTTGGATCTAATAGACCTGCGCGTGTATTTGCCAAGTCTTGGCTTAACGTCGCTTGTTTTTTGATTAAATCTTTTTCACGTTGGATCAAGCTTAATGTCACTTGATTAAACGCCGTAATTTCATCTTCTAAACGGTTGATATCTTTTTGTACTGTGATGAAAGATGGGTGGCGAGCCAGTTCAATTACGAACGAGCGCGGAACACCATCCACATCGCGTTGTTCTGGATTTTTTAGCCAAGAACGAACCGTTTGGTAGTAATCAGCTGGATCTTTCTTTTGCGACATATATGTTTCAATGCGTCCGTAGTAAGGAGCGTATTTTCTGCCTAAGGCCGTCAAAACCTGCAAGCTGTCACCGAACTGACATAGATTTAGGTAGCTAACGGTACGAACCACATAGGATTCGGGGTTATATGCATTTTTGAAAAAATCTGTGTGTAGCGAGAACATGTTACCCGCAGCACCTTCGTAGTCGTTGATTAGAATTTGTGTCCACGCTAGCTCAACCATCGCCTGCAACCAAAGGGGGTGGTCTTTATCTACTGCTAGATAAAGCTTTTGCGCTTCTTTGTAATTTTGCTTTTGAAAATGGATGCGGGCCAATGTCAATGAAGCGACCGTTTGAATGGACGGTAACGACTGTTTGTTTTTCAAAACCTCATCGATGTATGCTTCAGCTTCTGAGATTTTACCTTGTCGATATTTAGAAAGACCCGCGATGAATCTAGATTCTGGATAGAATTCTGACTTTTCTGGAATCAGCATTAACGCAGCTTCTACTTCGCTTAGGTTACCTTTTTCTAGATAATATTTGGCACGGTAGAATTGGTAGGCATCGTATTTGTCAGCATCAAAATCAGCGCCGTCAATTAAAGGATCGATGTCGCCAATATCATTGATTTCAAGTAACGATACACCTTTAACTAATTCTTCAGTGGCCCATAGTTTAAGGTCTTTGGCTTTAGCTTGCGATGACACTTTCACCAGGGCATTTTTGAATTCAGAATATAGCTTTAACTCTTTAGCTGTTAAGCCATAGTGATAGTATGCCTCTAAACCGAACTCTTTATCTTTTAGTAACTCACCAAAGTGAGCTAACGCCATTTCGAAATTTTTTACGTTTTCGAAGTAGATCTGACCTTCTAGTAGTTTAAATTCTTGAGGTTTAAATAAAATAATATTTTTAAGCGCTACATTAGGCTCAAGGAATGTCGGCGAATACGTATCTTTTAAAGGATCTAAAGACGGTACTGCTGCAATTGTTTTCTGTGAAGAAATAGTTTTCACAGGATTGATAGCCGGGATAGCCGTTGCCTTTTTATCAACATCCACCATTTTGATGATGTTAGGCTTGCGAATTTTTTCCACCTGCACCTGATTTTGCTGAAGGTTCAGCGGCGTATCCTTGAAACTCATTTCGTTTTCAGTACCAATGTCAATTCTTGGAATATCCTGACCCGGTTTAAAGTCAAAAGATGGAACTTTTGACTTTTTGATTTTTAGCTTTCTAGATGGGGCCGTACCTTTACTTGAAATTTCAAGATCGGCTTTTGCCAAGAACGGAACCACTAGAGCCAATAACATTAAATTGATTTTTGATTTAATCATATGTCCTCTATTTCCAGAATGTAACGCCAAATTGGAAGGCCGTATCGTTGATCATTTTAGATCCGATATCTTGACCATTTGTTGAGTTCACGCGTGATTCGTTTGTATATCGGTTAATTAAGTCGATACGGATCGCCCAGTGTTCTGATAAGAAGAACTGCTGCATGATTGAAAAGGCATAGTGAGAGCTAGACTTAGAAGATTTAGTAATACCTTCTAAACCCGTACCTGACTTACAGTTCTCAAGCACCGTACAGGAAACTTGGTCAAATGTAGTTGTTCCTAAGCCTAAACCGAAACCCATATCAAAATAGATAATTTTTTTATCAAGCAAACTCATTTTAGCGTAGATGGGTACCCAGTAGGCCATTAAAGTTTGCGCCGATTTAAATTGATTGTGGTCGGGTAGGACGCCGTAACGCTTTTTGAAATAGTCAACGGTATCGTTGAAGCCAAAGCTTGCATTTACGTAATTTAATTCTAATCCAAATCGTTCATTGAAGAAGTAGCCTAAATTTAGACCAGTTAAACTGCCGATCGAGTTTGGATCGTTGAAAGGGATACCGTAGTTCAGTGACAAGAAGCCTCGTTTTTCTTTTTGGAAAGCGCGATTTTGGATAACGCTAAAGTCATCGTCTTTCGCTGACCAATACTTTTGTTCTAGTTTTTGGATATCCAATTTGTCGGAATCCACGTTCTCGATTTTCTTTGTTTCCTCTGGCTTAGCTTGTTGAGCTAGGGCAGTGGTCGAAAATGAGATAGAAATCGCAAGGCAAAGCAATGCTACTGTTGTCGATTGATGGTATGCCACATATCCTCCTGTGATTGTGCTTTCTAGTTAGTACTCTTAAACAAGAACGGATAGGTCACTATGACCTTAGTTCCGCCACGCGGCGCTGGAAATTTCCAGCTCGCAATTTTATTCAGCATACATCCTTCGACTGTAGTATTCTTCAAGGTGGTATCGCTCACGGCCTGAGTTTCGACCTTCCCACTACCACTGATGGTGAATTTCACAGAGACTTTACCAAATAATTCTTTGTTAGCAGATAGTTGACGTTCATAACAGTATAGAATCTGACCCAGCTGAGTGCGGATGTAGTTTGCGATCTCTTCCCGATCTAGACCACCGACTACTTCGCTTTCGTCTTCGATTAAACCGACGCCGCCTTTTCCGACTTTACCGCCAGATAAAGCGGCAAAGTTACCAACGCTTTTACCACCACCGATACCGTTTGTGGAAATTTTTAGGCCACGTGAACCACTATCTTGGCTCCAATCATCACCAGACTTTTCAATTTTACCTAAAGCGGCTAATGCCCGGCCAGAAGGTCCACTGCCGGCTGCAATGCCATCAGATAAAATAACTGTTTTTGATCGAGCTCCTTGGTTAGATACCTTTGATAACAAAGATGAAATCTTGCCGGAATTTAAGTTTTTAAGCATACCAGCGACTTTTGTTTTAGCTGGTTGACTGTCGCCAGCGGACTCAACTTTGGGAGCTTCCACCGGAGCTGTTAGTTTTTGTGTTTCATCCTTAACTGCAACCTTGCTTTTTTCTTTCTTCATAGGCTGCGTAGGTTCAGTAATAATGATTTTAGCTATCGCTTTCTTAGAAACGGGAACATAAAGCTCTGTTCTTGGAATCATTGAAAAGCCAATTGCAAAAATTAAACAAAACGTAATTAGGGCCGCTAAGCCAACTTTGGAGTCGCGTTCAATGAAGTCTTCCATCCGCAAGAAAAACAGTTGCGTTGGTTTTTCCACTTCGATCGACTTTTGTTTCAACGTAAACTCACCGTACTTAGATACATTCCAAGAAGATGATGGAATAGGATCTATTTTAACTGCGTTAGGCAGAGTGCGCGATGTGTACTTTTTATTGAATGGAATGATTTGCGTTTCAACGACGTCGTCTTCAAAGCACACTTGGAAGATTTGAAATTTCTTAACATTTTTTGTCGCCGTAGTCGGAGCAATTTGAAATTTATTAATTTCAATATTTTTGCTGACTTCAGTTAGTTTCAGTGTCGATTGACTAAAATTAACATTAGCTTCTGAATTTACCGATGTGATCGGTCCGTTAACCATTTTATGGGACTGAGAGTTCATGGAAACATAGTTCCAGTCACCATCACGGTATTCAAAAACACCTTCCCAAGCTTCTAGTGATTTATCGATAGAAACAAGATCAGCTGTACGCGAAGTGCCGAATGTATATTGAGATTTATCGCCTGAAATTTTCCAGACTTTTCTCTCGCCAGTGGTAGTAGTTTGTTCGATAAAAAGTTGCTTCATCATTTTATTATCTCACGTAAAAGCTAGCTTCCCGGATTTTCTTGTCCATATTTTTTTGAACATCCACTAACGGCATAAATTTGATACCTTTTTTCTGCACGAGGAACGCGCCATCCGGATTTCTAATGGTTCCTTTGATGCTCATTTCAGAAAAGTTAACTTCTTGAACTTTTCTGACAACTTTCTTTTTTGATTGGGAAAATGAAGGTATGGATATTACCAACATTATAGAAAATAGTAGATAAGCTTTCATACAAGTCCTTCCTTAAACAAATTTTTGCCCACCGCTTACATACCGTATTAGACTTTAAGTTACTGTTTTTTGGTTTTTAAGAAGTCTAACTTCTTAACTAGCCACGATTTCTTATCGGCTAGTCTAGTTTCTTTATTAGCTAAATCGTAGAAATATATAGCGCGTTCTGTAGAATTCTTAAACACTTCATATATCCGTGCCTTCGAAACGTATTGATACTCTGGAGTCTTCCATTGCGCTGTTGGGAGAGAGTCTAATACCTTAATTGCCTTTTCCGTATTCTCAACTTGAGACAAGCTTTCAGCAATGAAAGGAATAAGGTACTCACGTAAGGCCGCATTCTCTGCAAACTCGCGATGTTTCATAAGATTGTAGTGAATAGCTTCGATCTTTTTATAGTCCTTGTTTTTGTATGACATTAGGAATTTAGAGTATAAGCCCATGAATGACACTTCATCATTTAAATTAGCGAGAGCTTCAAGGTTAACATCCATAGTAGTGGCTTCGGGTTTGTTTTTCTTTTTAAGAAGACTGATATTGAACTGGATCAAGCCAATATTGTTTTGAGTTTCTTTTAATAGTTTTTCAAAGATCCATTGGGCTTTTAGGTGCTGGCCTTTTTTGAAGGCAAGGTAACCATTAGCCCACTGAAGCACTTCCAGATTATTCTCTTTATCAGAAAGCTGCTTAGTGTATGCATCAGCAAGATCCAATTGGAATTTTTCACCGCAACTATAAATAAGAGATAGATCGACAGTCTTTGTATCTTTGCGGCAATCACCAACCTCCTCGCTAGAATATAACCTAACTTCGCCAGTCAACGTTTTAGGAATCGCAACCGTAAGGAAGTTTTCATATTTCGTGCCTAGTTCTAAACGAGCACTGGCTTCAGGTGTTGCCTCTAACCAAGAATCGATGTTTGCAGTTTTGCGAACTTTCGAAGAATCTTTTTCGCCGATGGCACTTAAGTTTTCTTTTCGTTTTTCTTCAATGGGACCAAGAACTTTTTTAATTTCGGTTCGGAGTTCTGCTTGATCATTTGCAGAGAGAGTTTCTGGTAACGGCATCGTAGCAAGGGAATCAATGTAGTGACTATAGCAACGATCAATTGCTTCAAAGCTGCTGCGTACTAAGTCGGGAGCGGTTGTCATCTTGGTTACACTTAAGTAGGCCGTTTGCGCTTTTTCTAGTCGTTCTGTTTTTAACTGAATGATTAGTGCTAAACGATCTTCTTTTGATGTCTTCATGCTTTGGGACGTAAACTCTTGTTCTAAAATTTGACCCTGAATAAAACGGGCTTTAGCGCGTGCTTCGCTCGGGGAGTCACGTTTTAGAATTTTCATCGTAAGTTCAAACGCCTCTTTTAGGCGTTTATCATTATAGAGAGCAACTGCTTTTTCAGTTAAAACTTCGGTTGCGAACGGCTCAATATTCAAATCCATGATGATGCCATTAATTTTTTGAATTTCTTTTTGGTCTTTAGCTGAATCTAACGTGGCTTTGATTTTAGCAAACAGCTGAATGCGCTTGTCTTTCGAAGACTCAGTCAATAGCTGTTGATAAATTGCTCGTGCCTCTTTGTTATTGCCTTCAAGTAAAAATAAATCGGCTGCATTTTCAGTATATAACGTTTTCTTGTCTTTCTCTTTTTCCAGGGCAGCTAACTTTAACGACCAGTCGCCGGCTTTTTTTAGCTGAGTTAAGTCTGTGTAGGAATTAATAAGGTCTTTGATCAAATTCGTTTTCTTGTCGTAGTTTGGATACAGCTTTAAGAGCTCTTCCGCAGACTGAGTGAATTTGCTAAGACTTTTATTTTCCAAATAGATTTTCAGAGCATCTAATAGCGCTCGTTGTCCTAAATCGGAACCTTTGTGAGATTCAAAATAGCTAACCAAGTTTTGAGTTTGCTCAAGTGGTTTAAGCTGGCTATTTTTAACCTGGATTTCAGAAAAGTGAGACTCTTCATTAATTTTTAATAATGATTTAGAGCGAGCGTCGTCCTTAGATTCTTTTAAATAGTTTTGAGAAAGATTTTTTAGTTCCGTGTAACGTTTTTGGATATTATAGATATCCAAAATTAAATCTTGCGATTTTGAACGGACAACCAAATCATTTTTAGCTTTTTCCGTAACCGCTAAAACTTTTAAGGACTCGTCGTAGTTTCTCTCTTCGTAGTAGGTTACGGCAACCTTTAAGCCGACTGGATAGAAGTGCTCGCCTTCGGGAAATTTAGTGTAGTATTCGATAGCGCGTTGTTTACGTTCGTCTTTCTTTTTATCCGAGGGTTTGATGTCCAGCTGCTTTTCAATAGAGTAAAGGCTGGCATACAATGTATCGTGAGTTTCTTTTTTATCTTTGGAATTAGACGCTACAAAGTAGTAGTTCTCTGCGGCGTCATTAAACTTTTCAATTTGAAATTGAAGTTCAGCTAAGATCGTTCGAGTTTTTAAGTCAGGAGCTGCTACATCTTCGTTTTTTATAATCAGCTTAAGAATAGTCTCTGTTAAAAGAGAGAATTCTTTATGATTTTTGTTCTTTTGCCATATTTCCCACCAGCGCTTGGCAAGGTCTAAGCTGGCACGTTTAAATTCGGATTGGCAGATTTCGGCGACTTGTTCGGTCGTTTGTTCTTTGCGCCATCTTGAACCCACCGCGCAGTCTTCACCCGCGTAGGTTAATTCGGAAATAACTTGTTCCCGCTTTTTAATCGTTTCGTATGTTTCGGCCATTAAGATGTGGGATTTTACCACGTATAAATTGTCTGGCTCTTTCTTGATGAATTCATTTAAAAAGATATGGATATCTTTCAAGCGAGAATACGAATCGTAAAGCTTAGCCATATCAAATAGGGCAGGTCCTAACTCATCAGTTGTTACGATAGCTTTGAAGAAGTCGTATAAATCTTCGGCTTGGTAGACCTCGCCAATGAACAGGACCAGGTCACGAATAGCCTCTTTACGCAAGTAGTAACCCTTTTTATTGCTGACTTCCGATTCTGGAGGATTCTTTTCAACTACTAGTTTCAACTTTTTAATAGCTTCCGCTGAGTTCTTTAAATTGTAATTGGCCCAGCCCAATTTATACAAGCCGTACACGTAAACCCTCGAATCCGGATAGTTTTCAATTTTTTCGAAATAGGATTTTGCATCAGCGAAACGGCCTTGATCATATAAAAGTTCGCCCAAGGCTAACAAAGTATCTGGCAAAATTGGGGAGTTTGGAAAGCGTTCGATTAAACTTTTATAGTTGGCTTCCGAGTTTTTCTTTAAGTTCAACTGCTGATAAGCAAAAGCTGAGTTAAATAGTACACTGTCAGTTTCGCTAAACTTTGGAAACTGAGTTAGAATTTGATTATACGTCTTTACGGCCTTTTGCAACCAGTCGGCACCTTTATCTTGAGCTACCGGAAATGAGCTCAGTGTTTTTGAGTTGGCGCTTCTTTGCAAGTCGAAGAAACGACCAGATTTTGATTTACGCATGTAAAGCTCTGCCAAACGATTTAATAACTCAGGTTCTTGCGGTGAGCCCTTTTTCTTTTTCAAAATACTCTGCAAAGCTTCGATCGCTTTATTTTCAGTTTTTGAAATAAGTACTTCAGATTTTAAAGCTTGCGAATCGCTTTCTTTTTCAGTGCTTTTTTCTGTGTTGAGTTCGGGTAGGAGTCCCCGGTCATCGCCTTTGGGATTCGCGAATAGGGACGTGGTTAGTAGAGATAGTAGAACTAAACTAGCAAATCTTATCATCATTGACTCGTGGTTATGAGTTTAACTTGCGGAAATCCAGCCATGGATGCCGTGTACATTACCTTTTTGATGACCGCGTAAGGAAGTTCGCGATCGGCGATTAATAATATTTGGCCGTCTTTCACTGCTTTTACCGTGGTTTCTTTAGACGCTTTCTCTAAAGACTTAAATAGTGCAGGAATAAAATTTGGATCTTTTGGATCCTTGTCGCCGGCAGCAAAATCTTTACCGTTTACTTGGGCCAAGACTTCTTTGCCAATGGATAGTGATTCTTTACTCAATGTCATTTCCAAACCTTGAGTTAATACGCCTTCCGACTGTGAGGTAGGCATGCGTAATTCTGGAGGTGGTTCCAATTGAACTTCAGATGTGTTGTAGGTCTGCAGTAAAAAAACCAGAATAACGGTAAACATATCCGTTAGCGATGTCACATTGACCATCAGAGCTGTTTTCTTGTTAACTTCTGGTGTATAACGTTTTCTTCTAGCCATAACGACCTATTGAAAAATGTTGTTAAATACAATTTCAGGAAATAAAAAGTCAGTTTTAACTTCTTTGCCTGTTTTTGGATCTACGAAAATGAATTCATCATTATTATTAGATTTTCTAGAACCATCTAATATTGTAACGATTTCGCTGTAAGACATCGAATCGCTTGGTGCTAGCTCAATCTTAAATACGGACGGATTCTTCTTTTTGATCTCTACAAGCTTTGAATTCAATGCTGCTAAATTTAGAGCATCACCTTTTGCCGGGATTGACGACGTGTCTGTTGCGTCATCTTTCGTAACAACGACATTCATAGTTTTTGAATCATCGACTATGATTTTAATTTTAGCCGTTTTATCTGGATTCTTGTTTTGATCTTCGATCGCTTGCTTTACGACTTGAGGCAAATCAGTTTCGATTTGTGTAAGCTGTAAGAATGAAGAAGAGATAACCAGTACCGGTACTAGCTTCATGATAATCGCTAGTAACGGTGTTAAATCTAATTCGAATTCCTCGTAGTGTGTGCGGAACTTCTTGATCCCCATGTTGTACCCCTATGCCTGAATTACGATTTCGCCTAAGACACCTTCGAATTTGGGTTCGGTGGCAATTGATCTGGGAATACATTCTGACGAGTCAATTGTGGTAAATGTGAAGAGGTCAAAACCTCTGTTAATTTACCGCATTTTTCAGTTGTTTGTTCGATTAACTGATTTTGTCGTCCAGAAAGAACCGAGAAAAATACCATGGCCGGAATCGCAACCACTAAGCCTAACAAGGTTGCATTCAGTGATTCCGCGATACCGCTAGATAGTAATTGTTGTTTTAAAGCAGCATCAGCTTTCGATACGGCTTTGAACGATGTGATCAGACCAGAGATTGTACCTAGTAGACCAACCATCGTAGCGACGTTGGCTAACATACTTAGGTAATGTAATTTTTTAGTATACAGCGGAATGATCTCGCTCATGGCATTATCATGAGCTTGGAAAATAGTTTCGTCATCACGATCGGCTTTTTCCAAAATAGTTTTAAACGCGCGAGCCATTGGTTTTTTTTCCAATTGTGCGCTTAGCACCAGAGCTTCGTCTAATTTTTTAGATACGATTAAAGCATGAATTCTTTGTGAGAAGTCTTTAACGTCCATCCCGTAGTCAAAGTATAGAACTTTGATACGCTCAGCGATGAAGTAGACCGAGATGAAACCAGTCATCACAATCAAGGCTCCGAAAAAACCAGCTTCCTTTAAAAAGTTAAATAAATTTTCCATCTGTTTACTCCTTTACGTTTTCCGTCGCATTCACTTCATGATAGAGGTTAACTAACTCTTCGATTTGTTTGGTCGCCCAATCTGGCGATTCGACAAATCGGATGGCGTAATTCAATCCTGACTTTACGTTGAGTCGTTGCCTGCTAAAATTCTTTCGGACTATTTGCGCGAGAACATTAAAGGATTTTACATTAACATTGTTCTGTGACAGGTTAAGGATCACTTTTTGTCCGGGTAACAATAACGGATTGTTAATTAAAACGAGTGCTCCGTTGACACTTAAAGAAATAATATGGCCACTGAAGAAAAATTCGTCATTATGTCCAGAAATTGGTATTACGACTTCCGCGCGATCGGCACCACGACGGCTAAATGCGTGGCTCAATGGATCGTGAGTTTTTATGATCAGGGATAAACGGTCTTTAGAGAATTCTTCGACTTCTCCTAGTGGTTGCCAGCCTTCTAAGTGCGGCGACCAAACGTAGTTGTAGTCAAAAAGTTCTCCTTTTTGAATCATATTAATCATCGTGGAAACTTCGAAGGGGCCGTATTTATTTTCGCCCCTAAGAATGTACCATTTTGATTCTTGTTTTTTCAGAGCTTGGGCTTGTTGACTCATTTTAAGAAAACTCCTCTTTCTTTAAGTGACTGCGTTTTATTTTAATTACACCTATTTGACTGTGACTGGGTCGAAATTGATGTTGATTGACGAATCGGCGGCTGGAATCGCTGATCCGTGGAAATTAACCGTTAAGTTAGAAGGATCGTAGGTCCAACCATTGGCTGAGTCCTGCTGAACAGCAACACCATTAACGATAACTCTAATTGTCTCAGGAATTGGTTCGCGGTCTAACTTAAACGATGACGTTAAACTTAAAACCATATCTGAAATTAAACTTAATGATTGAGCGAAGTTTCCACACAGTGAGGCTTTCGTTCCACCAGTTTGATCAGCAATTTGCCCTAATCGTGTTCCCATTCGACGAGAAAACGTAGTGTTCAAATCATCTAAACACGCCTGATCTAAAATAGTGATCGCACTTACGGAATAGTTTTTTAAGCCTGGAGTTGAATTCGTATAGCTATCTAACCAACTTACGTAGCTAGCTACCGAATGGATGCGGCTATCAGTTAAATATGAATTTCCAGAAAGTGTTTCAAGAGCGGGAGTCATTGCGTTGTGAGAAAAATCATCTTCATCACTTACAATGATAACCGCAAGGTATGCATCTGGACGACGGAAGCCTGTATTTGAAGTGTTCGTCAAAGCAGTTTTGAAACTTTGAAACGCTCTTTCGTCACCGTAACCTTGGATACCTTGAGCCGCATTTAAATTAAACACGCTCGTGATATTAGATGTTAACTTATTAATAATTGGTATACCGCTGTGATAAGATGCCGTTGCATTTTTACCAGGGCCGTCACGAAATACAGAGCACTTTTTATTGAAAGCTACGCAGTACGTATTTTTATAGGTACCACCTGTATCTGTAGCATCCAAATATGCATCCGTAGAAATGAAAGCCATATTGAAATCATAATTAAGAGTTTGGAATCTCTGAATAAATGAATTGAAATTAGAGATGACGTTTTGCTGTGATGTCTCCATGCTACCAGAATTGTCAATTACCCATAAGATATCGATTTTACGAGCTTGGAATGAAGACCCTTGCTGAAACGTAGATTGCTCTGCTAGTAGAGAAAAGCTATCGTTAGATTTTTGGCATGAGATGCTAAAAACTGATAAAGCAAAACAGATAGCAAGAACCCATCTTGAGTTTGAAACACGTGGTGATTTTGTAGGTTGATTTAAGGTCATCTTGACCTCCTCTTTCATTAAGTCTAGAGGATTTAGATTTAATAGCGAACGGTGGCGCTAAGTGCTTAATTAGATGACTTTTTCCGGCATTTTTCTCATTCCGGGTCGCGGGTAAGTCATTGAAATATATAGGTTTGTATAAAAATTCATCATGTCGTTTTTTTTTCTGTGTCGAAGGTCTAAACAGAATTCTTAAATTACTAAAATGAACTGTCCAAAAGTACTCCTTTTTTGCCTGAGATAGGGAAGCGTAGGGCCTTGGTGTTAAGCATTTCGACAGAAAATTTGACTTTTATTTTGGGGCCGTTACCATTGTTAACGGAATCAATTAGTTGAATAAAAGGAGACGACATGAACAAAATTATTCTATCAACTTTAGTAGCACTAGGCCTTGTATTGTCTGGTTGTGAATCGATGAAGGAAAACCCTAACACAGCTAAAGGCACGGGCATCGGAGCTGCGGCTGGCGCAATTTTGGGGGGAGTTATCGGGCATCAAACGGGTAAACGTAACGAAGGTGCTTTAATCGGCGCGGCGATTGGTGCGGGTATCGGTGGTTACGCTGGTAAACGTATGGATAAGCAAGCTAAAGAGTTAGAAAAGGTCGCAGAAACAAAGCGTACGGAACAAGGTTTAGTTTCTAAAATGAAAAGCGATATTTTATTTGATACGGGTAAGGCTGAGCTAAAACCAGAGGCTAAGAAAAACTTAACAGAAATGGCTGC
>ERZ761610.125-NODE-125-length-71944-cov-116.081222_pt1 | contig 71944 bp, 60 predicted proteins | sample MGYA00512164_ERZ761610 | MGnify/ENA primary metagenome ERZ761610 (study PRJEB28899, sample SAMN02850038) | bioreactor sludge metagenome | biome: EBPR Sludge; feature: EBPR Bioreactor; material: flocular biomat | place: Australia: Thorneside Wastwater Treatment...
GATTTGCGCAGATGGGAAGAAGTATGATTTGTGATTAAACGTGAGGTTGGAATTAAAATGAACGCCTCACGTTAATTAAAGCATTTCTGCGTGCATCTGCGGTATCTGAGGGAGTGAAGAAAAAGCCTACAGATTTCGCTGATTTGCGCAGATGGGAAGAAGTATGATTTGTGATTAAACGTGAGGTTGGAATTATAACGAACACCCGATAGGGGTAAAGCCTGTGCGTGGTTTAAATGCACTTGATAAACCGGGCAACAAGATTACGGTGCGCTGCACCTTTTAACAACATGGTTTGCAGGTGTTTTACCAAGATTTAAGGGCGCTGCCCCTTGTGTGTTACTCACCAACAGCTATAAAATAGCGCGTTTGGTTTTTGAAAGGTGCAGCGCACCGAAATATAGGTAGTAACCCAGTTATGCCCTATTAACAAGGTGCAGCGCACCGAAATATACCGCCCCACCTGTTTAAAATCCTTTCGCTGTAAGATTTTGAGCAGGCTCATAATTCCAACCTTGCATTAAAACAAGTTCCCTTTTGGGTTTTTTCTCCCTCACAGCAAAAGAAAAAGTGCTGATTTACCGGTTTATCGGGAATTTAAAGGCAGCTCCCCTCTCCTTTTAATTACCATTTTGTCTTATTGCATACATTATGCTTAAAATAGCTCATGGGCAAAGCAGCCCTATTGGGTTTAGCTGCGTTTATAGATAAAACTATGCAAATTTGCACCTTGCATACGGTAATTTTGTTTTACCTTTAACTACTTATTGCCAATACAAACGTATCATTCATCATAACACAATTCATAACCAACATGAAACATCTTTTTCTATCATTGCTAATTGTCTGTTCGCTCGGACTTTTTTCACCCCATTTATTTGCCCAACCGGTAGAAGTACAATTGCCTCTTAATGGAACCGCACCTGTTCAAACAGCTAATAGCGGTATTTTGCGCGACAACGGCGGCACCGGCAATTTTACCCCGGGCGGTTTTGGTTCTATTACCATTAGCCCCATTTTAGCTACCTGCCCGCTAACCCTCACCTTTACCGAGTTTGATTTGGGAATATGGGATTATTTGATTATTTATGACGGACAAGATACCTCAAACGAGCCTATTGGTACTTACATTGGCGTTCAATTGCCCAATAACGGCGAGCCCATTGTTTCAACTACCGGTTCATTTACCATTGAGATGTATGGCGATATCGTCATTTTTCCGCCCCCGCCGCCGGCTAACGCAGGCTTTACCGCTATATGGGAAGCCGGCGACAGCTCTACCGATGCCACTTTTACCATCAGCGATGATAACGTGCCGGCTAATACAGATGTAGTGTTTACCCCCAATAATGGCAATTACGATACTTATTTTTGGAACTTTGGCGATGGCAATACTTCTACTGAGGTTATGCCTGTGCATAATTTCCTCTCATCGGGCAGTTTTACCGTTTTTCTTACCATTACCAACTGCGAAGGAGGCACCGGCACTTATTCAACAGAAGTATTGGTACAAGAACCGCCCGGCATTTCGATTGTGCCCAATACCGGCAATGATGTAACCTTAGCTCACGGCGATTCTATAACCTACTCCTACACCATTACCAATAACGGCAGTGGCGATTTGGTGGTAAATATAGAAGGCGCTAACCTTATCAGTAACAAAGAACTGCAAGTGCTGGCTTTAATAAACGGAGCTGATTTGACACAAGAATACCCATCTACCTTAGAAGCCATTAACAACCATTTTACCGATTACCAACTTACCGAACTTTCTACTACCAGCGCCACCGTATTGGCTACCGCCCTCCAAAATACAGATGTGCTGCTTATTCCCGAACAAGAAACCTGCAATGGCGCTTCTTTTGGCGCTTTTGCCCCGGTTTTACAAACCTTTGCCCAAAACGGAGGCACCATCATTATAAACGGTACTAACCAGCAGGCTTGTATCTTTAACACCGGATTGTTTAGCGGTACTTACCAAAACTTTTACAGCGGTTCGCTAAACGTAAACCTGCCTAATGACCCTATTATGGAGGGAGTAAATAACCCCTACAACGCCTTAGCCGTAACCTACTATTTTGATATTACCAACCCCGATAAGGTATCGTTGGTAAAATACAACGGTTACGATGTGGTTGCTTACCGAAACATAGGTTTAGGCAGAGCCATACTGATAGGACACGACTACCGCTACAAAAACGCTGATATGGAAAAAATTATAGCCAACTGTGTGCGCACCACCAAAGAAATGATGGCGGTTAATGGCGGCGTGGACTGGCTGTATATTTCTGAAAACGAGCTGCTGCTTGCACCCGGACAAAGCGTTACCATTGACCTTGAGTTTAACGCCACCGAAGTTTATGGGGGCTTTTATACCCAAAACATAGTGATTAACTCAAACGATGACGCTAACCCGCAAATTGTTTTACCCTGTAGCCTTACCGTTACCGGCACGCCCAGTTTTGCCATTAGTCAAAGCAGCTACGATTTTGGCGAAGTGATGGAAAACGATACTGCCCGATTTAACATACAAATCATCAATCCGGGTACCGACTCATTAAAGGTTTTTAACCTCACATTTGATAACCCTGCCTTTACCGCTGTTCCGGCTACCTTTTCGCTTTATGGCGGCGGCACCAGCCAAACCGTTGAACTCCGGTTTGTACCCACACAAATAGCGCCCTACACTGCAATGGGCACCATACAAACCAATATCATCAACTTCTTTATATCGGTATCGGGCACCGGTGTAGGAGCGCCGGTAACATCGGTTAACCCCACCGCTATTACCGCCACCATTGATGCCGGAACCAGTACCACCCTGCCATTAACGCTTACCAATACAGGGCAGGGTCCGCTGTTTTATGATATAGATACCACCTATTTTCAGCAGCAACTTAAAGTACTGGCTTACACACTTGGGTCAGACCCGTTTGCCTACCCGGCTACCATTAATGCCATTAACAGCTTTTTTACCGATTACCAACTTACCACTACCAATACCAGCAACCCCACCGTTTTAGCCGATTTGCTAAACGATGTAAACGTGCTGCTGGTGCCCGCTATTACCGATTTTTCGGTATTCAACACCTTCGACAGTTTTCAGCCTGCCCTCCAAAATTTTGTAAATGGCGGCGGCTCGGTAATTTTCCTTGGCAATTTTAGCTGGGGCGATAATCCCGTATTACATTCGGGCTTTTTTGATGGTTTCAGCAGTTTTAATTCGGGTACTACCTGCAATGTGTTAGATACCACTCACCCCATTATGCAGGGCGTAACCAACCCATATGAAGCCATAGGCATTACCCCCATGCAGTTTTTTACCCCGGGCATAGTGAGCTTAGTAAAACAAACCGGCTTTGAACCCACCCCCAGCGATGTGGTGGCTTTTAGGCAAGTAGGCAGTGGTAAAGCCATTTACATAGGGCACGATTTTGGCTCGGGTACCGATATTAACGGCGCTCGCATTCTTTCAAACGCGTTAAAATGGATAGCCACCGGCACTATATTGGAATGGTTTGATATTTCGGCTACCTCAGGCACAGTGGGGTATCCCGATAGCCAAACGCTAACCGTTACCCTTGATGCCACCACCCTTTTGGGCGGCACCTATACTACACAGGTGGTTATACATACAAACGACCCCTTAGCGCCCATGATTACCGTACCCGTTACGCTTACCGTTATAGGCATTCCGGCAATAGACCTGCCCGTAACCTCGCTCAATTTTGGCAATGTTATTATAGGTAATACCAAAACCCTGAGCGTGCCGGTAAATAACCCGGGTACCGATAGTTTGTTTGTTACCGTGTCATCGGGCTTACCACAGTTTGTTGCCAATCCGGCAACGTTTACCGTGCCACCCCTCAGCAGCCAAACATTGGAAATAACTTTTGTTCCCGATGAAATAGCCTTGCTCAACACCCAAATTATACTTGCCAATAACGTAACCGACCTCGCTATTACCGTAACCGGTTTTGGGCAGGGCGCTCCCATTGTTGGTGTAACACCACCCGCAGTGGAGGTTACCTTACTTGCAGGCAACACCGAAACGCAAACCGTAACCGTAACCAATACCGGCGCCGGACCATTGGAGTTTACCTCTAACGGCAGCGCCAACATACCTATATTAGCGTGGACTTACCAAGCTAACAGCATTAACTACACCAATATGTTAAACGCTCTGGCAGCCACAGGCGTATCCTATACCCTTACCGAAACCAATACCGAAAACCCTGCCGAATTAGCTGCCTTGTTGCAAAGTAACCGCATACTACTCATACCCGACCAAAACTGGAGTTTCTCTAATGCTGTTTATGCCGCTATGGCGCCGGTGTTTAATGACTATGCACAAAATGGCGGTACGGTTTTATACTTAGGTAATCAGTGCGATAATTGCATTACCCAAACCGGTTTGTTTGGCGGTTTTATATGGGCGTTTTTGTTTAACAACGTAGTAACCGTTACCAACACCAGCCACCCGCTGAGCGCCGGATTGGGTTCTTCTTACACCAGCTCAACCAGTGGATTAGCCTATTCCTTCACCAACCCCGATGTGGTAAACCTTACCGATGTGTTTACGGGCGGCTCTACCCTGTCTTACCGCATGGTAGGAAGTGGTAAAGCCATTTATGTAGGCAATACTTTTGCCGATTTTTCGCCGGCAGAACTTACTATGCTCAAAAATGCTTTGCTCTGGGGCGGCGCTCCGCCATCGTGGATTACCCTTAGCCCCACCGAAGGTACCGTTGAAGTGGGCGAAAGTTTACAAGTAAACATCAATTTTGACGCATCGGGATTATTAGCAGGCACTTATACCTTTAATTTTGTGCTGATTACCAACGACCCATTCAATCCGTTGGTCATTGTTCCGTGTACCATGACCGTACTGGCTTTTCCGCAAACTGCCATTAGCGCACAACCCACCTACTCCTGCGATGGGGTAGTGTATTTTTATGACCAAACCCTCAATAACCCCACCTCTTGGAGCTGGGATTTTGGAGATGGCAACACAGCCGGTATCCAAAACCCCATTCATACTTATACCGAAAACGGCGTTTATACGGTTACCTTAGAAACCTGCAACAACTTGGGCTGCGATGAGGTAGTATTTAACAATTTAATTACTGTTGATTTTGCCTCTACCTACTGCGATACCATTGCCATGCCGTTTAGTGGTATGCAAACCGTTACCGGCTGCAACGGCGTACTGCAAGACTCGGGCGGCAACCAAAACTACCTTGCCGGCTCATCGGGCATGGTAACCATTGCCCCGCCGGGCGCTATACAAATTGTACTTACCTTTACCGAGTTTAATTACCTTTTTGACTTTGATTTTGGCGACCAAATCATCATTTATGACGGTCCCGATTTTAACAGCCCCATCATAGGTATTTATTCCGGAAACGAACTACCCAATGGCGGCATAGTGGTTTCATCGGGCGGCGCTATTACTATACAAGAAATTGCCAATGGCTGGCTTGGCACCGCTACCGGTTTTACCGCCACTTGGGATTGTATTAACGTAGATACGCCCCCAACCCCTAACTTTACCTACGAAGTTACCAACAACTGCCTTGGGCAAATTAAGTTTACCGATGCCAGTGGCAATTACCCCGCAAGTTGGAGCTGGGATTTTGGCGATGGGAATACCGGCACCGATGAAGAGCCCAGCCATGCTTACCTGCAAAGCGGCACCTATAATGTAGTACTCACCGCTTGCAATGTGGCAGGCTGCAATACCATTACCTTGCCTGTTACCATTAGCGGCGTGTTGTATGTAAACTTTACCGTGCCCCAATATGTGCAAATTGGGCAGCCGGTTATGTTTATAGATAATACCCAAAATGCCACCTACTGGCAGTGGAATTTTGGCAATGGGCAAACAGCCGTGGGGCAGCTTGCTAATCCGGTTACTTTTTACAACGTTTTGGGCGCCTATAACGTAACACTCACGGTTACAGATAGCAACGGCTGTGTTAGAACCGGCACACAAACAATTACCGTAGTGCAGGATATTGGCATTAACAACCCCAGCCAAACAGATGGGCTTAAACTGTACCCCAACCCTGCTACCAACGCCGTAACACTACAGTTTGAACTGACAAGTTTACCGCAAACCGCACAAATTGCCCTATTTGATGCCACCGGTAAACAGGTGTACCAACAACAGCTAAACGCCTCCGGTTTGGTTACTTACACATTGCCTACCGACCAGTTTGCCAAAGGCTTGTACTGGGTGGCAGTTACCGGTGCAGGCGGCACGCTTACCCAAAAATTAGTGCTCCAATAACTTGGAGTGGTTAGAGAGTAATTGGTAGATAGGAGTTGGTACTAACCCCTAACCACTAAAAAAAACGCCCCTGTGCTGCAATACAGGGGCGTTTTTTTGCCCTAACAAACCCACTGCTTTGAGGATTTGGTTAATAAATTGACAAATTGCTCACCCCAAACCACAATTTGTGCCTAAATTTAACGCCAAATTTACCTTGCAACTTCACCCCCAAGCCTAAAACAAATTAACCATTAGCCATTATTACCACTGCACACCGGTAAAACATGCTTTTTCTTAACCACCAACAGATGAAAAACAAACTCCCCTTTTTAATCTTAATAGGTTTTGTTTTTTTGCTGACCACCTTTTTTACAGGTAAAAAATACTTGCAGGCATCACTTTTGCCCGGTGCAAAAGATATAGTCCAAAAATCGGTAACCCAAACTTATGGCGAAAAAAGCTATCAGGCAGAGTGGGGCATTACTGCCCAGTTTGCCAACGGATTAACAGAGGAAATCAGCTTAAAAATATGGCAGTCATTGGTTACAGATAAACGCATAACCTTAGTTACAGCGCCGGCGCGGTTGCGCGGAAATGCCTTTTTGCGCATAGGTAAAGAGGTTTGGTACTGGGAAGCATCGGAAGAAAAACTCAGCAAACTAAGCCCCGCAGCATTGGCACAACCATGGTTAAATACCCACCTTACCCTTGCCGACCTGACCGGATTTTATGACCTTAGCGCCGATTTTGCAGCATCGTTCAAAAACTTGGTCAAATTTAACAATACCAGTTGTTACCTCATAGAGTTGGTTTCTAACCAAGAGGCAGCCTTAGAGCGCCACCGAATTATGCTCTGGATAAACACTCAAAATTTCATTATTCAAAAAGCAGAATACTTTAACGAAGATGATTTTTTGACTGTTACCGCCCTAACTTTGCAAACACAAGAAACCAACGGCAGAACCATACCCAAACTAATATCCTACTCCGCCCCCGGCGCTGCAACAACTACAACACAACTAACCTATAAAAACACCCTCTTTAACCAACCTTTTCCGGAGGACAACTTTTTTACCATAGACAACCTCAAAAAAGTACGATGAAAAACGCTGCCCTACACTTGTTTGCCGCCCTGTTGATTACCGCTTCCCTACTTGCTCAGTTTGGCTGCAACAAAGAAGAAACAGACCCCACCAAACCTAATGTACAGTTAGGAAAACTACCCTACCCTAAACTATCGGACTACCGTTTTTTTGCCGGCAATTTAGCCGATATGATGCCCCAAGATGGCGTTTTACCTTATGACCTTAATACTCCCTTGTTTTCGGATTATGCCCATAAAGCCCGATTTGTTTACATGCCACCCGGCACGCAGGCAACCTACTCCCATACCGAAGCCTTTGACTTTCCTACCGGAACAGTACTTATTAAAACGTTTTATTACCACAATGATGAAACCGACCTGTTAAAAGGCAACCGCATTATAGAAACCCGTTTGCTGGTAAAATTTGCCGACAAATGGGAATCTTATGACTACATCTGGAACGAACAACAAACCGAAGCCACTTACAGCGTAGTGGGTAAAACAGTGCCGGTGAGTTGGGTAAACGAACAAGGCAATACCCAAACGGCTAATTTTTTAATCCCAAATAAAAACGAGTGCAAAGGTTGCCATAGCCTAAGCGGTAAATTTGTGCCCATAGGACCCAAAGCCCGAAGCCTGAACAGAACACTCAACTACCCCGATGGCACTACCGCCAACCAACTTGCCAAATGGACTGAGGTGGGCTACCTAAACGGCACACCCGCCAACCCCGATGCCGCCCCAAAAGCCGCCGTTTGGAACAACCCCTCATCGGGCACATTAGAACAAAGAGCCCGCGCCTACCTCGATATTAACTGTGCCCACTGCCACAACCCTAATGGCCCGGCAAACAATTCGGGCTTATCGCTCTCTTTATTAGAAACCAATGCTTTTCACTTGGGTGTTTGCAAACCGCCCATTGCTGCCGGGCAAGGCTCAGGCGGATTGTTGTACAGCATTGTGCCGGGTAAACCCGATGAATCCATATTAGTTTATAGAATGAACTCAACCGTGTTAGACGTTGCCATGCCCGAACTTGGCAGGTCGGTTATTCATACAGAGGGTCTTCAACTTATAGCCGATTGGATTGCCACCCTACAACCCGCCGGCTGCCCGTAAATGGTAGCGAGGAAGATGGTAATTGATAATTGAATTGGTAACTCACAACGCATAACTCATAACTCATAACTCATAACTCACAACTCATAACTCACAACTCATAACTCATAACTCATAACTCATTTGAGCCTACTAATAGAAGCCCACTACCTACCCGCCATTGAATACATGGCGCTTGCAGCCAAACAAGGCAGTTTGCTCATAGAACAATGCGAAAACTTTGAAAAAAGCACCTGCCGAAACCGATGCTATATAGCCGGCAGCAATGGTAAACTCATGCTCTCTATTCCGCTACTGGGTGGTAGGCAACAAAACTGCCTTACCCGCAACGTGCAAATAGATAACCGTCAAAACTGGCAAAAAATACACCGCCACAGTATAGAAAGCGCTTACCGTTCTACTGCCTACTTTGAATACTATTTTGATGCGCTATTGCCATTTTATACCAAAATACACAAATTTTTATTTGATTTAAATATCGGGTTATTAGCAACACTCATCAAACTACTAAAAGCAAACATTAACCTCTTGTTTACCGAATCTTATCATAAAAACCATCTATCTCCCGATGTAAAAGATTGCCGAAATATCCTAATACCCAACCAAAACCCGATGCTGCGCCAACAATTGGGGTTTTCTCCCCCTACTTACTATCAGGTTTTTGCCCATAAAATCGGGTTTTTACCCAACATCAGCATTATTGACCTCCTTTTTGCCTTAGGACCCGAAACAACACCTGTTTTGTTAAATTCTTTTAACTAACAACCCATTTTAACCCCTATTTCTCCATTTTTTGGCACAAATACCCTACTTTTGTGCTAAATTCATTTGCCTATTGCAAATAGCATTTTGCTATACACAACAGGTAAAAACAGCAACTCCAAACTAAATACAAACTAATTTTACTACTAAATCAATTAACCAAATTTTATGCCTAATTCATCTTTAACTCCCGAAACATCGGCATTTGGTAAAACCCAAGCGCTGGGATTAGAACAATGGGTACAAGACCTAACCGAGTTTTTTGAACCCCAAAACGTATATTGGTGTAACGGCTCGGAAGAAGAATACAACAAACTTTGCGATGAACTGGTGCAAAAAGGCACTTTCATTAAACTAAATCCCGAAAAGCGCCCCAACAGCTACGCTTGTTTTTCTGACCCCAGCGATGTAGCCCGTGTAGAAGACCGCACTTTTATTTGCAGCCGTCGCCGCGAAGATGCCGGACCCAACAATAATTGGATGGACCCGCGAGAAATGAAAAACATTCTTAACGAGCTGTTCAGAGGTTGTATGCGCGGACGTACCATGTATGTGATACCCTTTTGCATGGGACCATTAGGCTCGCCGCTTTCTAAATACGGCATACAAGTAACCGACTCTGAATATGTGGTGGTAAATATGCGCATTATGACCCGCATGGGCAGCCACGTGCTGGAAAAAATTAACAACGATAACTATGTAAAATGTATCCATTCGGTAGGCGCTCCGCTTGAACCCGGGCAAGAAGACAGTAAATGGCCCTGCAACCCTACGGTTAAGTACATTACCCATTTCCCCTCTGAAAGGCTCATTATTTCTTATGGCAGTGGTTATGGCGGCAATGCCTTGCTGGGTAAAAAATGTTTTGCCCTGCGCATTGCTTCCAGCATAGCCCGCGAAGAAGGCTGGCTGGCAGAACACATGCTAATTTTAGGCGCACAATCACCATCGGGCGAAAAAACATATATCGCTGCCGCTTTTCCGAGCGCCTGCGGTAAAACCAATTTTGCCATGCTCATTCCGCCCGATAGCATGAACGGCTGGAAAATTACCACCGTAGGCGATGACATAGCATGGATTAAACCCGGCGATGACGGCAGGCTGCACGCCATTAACCCCGAAGCCGGTTATTTTGGCGTAGCGCCCGGCACCAACTGGAAAACCAACCCCAATGCAATGGCTACCATAGCCAAAAATACCATCTTTACCAATGTAGCCATTACGCCCGATGGCGATGTGTGGTGGGAAGGTTTAACCAAAGAAATACCCAACGGACTTACCGACTGGCAGGGCAAACCCTATGACCCCACCGGTGGTAAACCTGCCGCACATGCCAACTCCCGATTTACCACACCCGCCTCGCAATGCCCAAGCATAGACCCCGACTGGGAAAACCCCGCCGGCGTGCCTATTGCCGCTTTTATTTTTGGAGGTCGCCGCACTTCTACCGTGCCGCTGGTTTATCAGGCTTTTAACTGGAACTTTGGCGTTTATATGGCTGCCACCATGGGCTCAGAAATGACTGCCGCCGCTTTTGGTAATATAGGACAAGTGCGCCGCGACCCCTTTGCCATGCTCCCTTTTATGGGCTACCATATGGGCGACTATTTTAACCACTGGCTACAACTGGGACGCAAACTGCCCAATCCGCCCCGCATTTTTAGCGCAAACTGGTTTAGAAAAGATAAAGACGGCAACTTTATTTGGCCCGGTTTTGGCGAAAATATGCGCGTGCTGCAATGGGTTATTCAGCGTGCAAGGGGTAAGGCTTCTGCCGTTGAAAGCCCTATAGGCTGGATGCCCCGCTACACCGATATTGAATGGACCGGATTAGAAAACTTTACCAGCGAAAACTTTGACTCGGTTATGACGGTGGACCGCGAACTCTGGAAAAAAGAACTCCTTGCCCACGAAGAACTGTTTGAACGCGGCTACGACCGGCTGCCCAAAGAGTTTTTGTTTATGCGCGAACTTCTGCTTTCTGCCCTTTGGCGCTCGCCCGAATCGTGGAAATTAGAACCGGAGCGAAATTAATGCTTGCCACAAGAGATTTGCCGATTTGAACCCTTTACCTTGGGTTTACTCCTAATAAACAAAAAGCCCTGCCATAGGTAAACCCGATGGCAGGGCTTTTTATAGGGTATTGTTAGGTTTTTATGCTGTGTAGTAGGCAGGTACAATAAAAAAACAGCTATGCACATACAACCATTTTAACAATTACCTACTCTGTATGAGCAGACAAAATACCAGATATATTTTAGCAACTAAATTTAGGTAAATATGAAACGTTCAACACAAGTGCTTGCCATGTTATTTGGGGTTTTACAGGTATGGGTAATGCCCACTTATGCTACAGTGAGATATGTAAAACCGGTTGCCGCCGGATTGGGAACCGGAGTAAGTTGGGAGCATGCCTCTGATGATTTAACCGCCATGCTGCTCGCCTCCGAAGCGGGCGATGAAGTATGGGTGGCAGCAGGCACTTACAAACCTACCGCTTACCCTCCAAATTGTGTTGGTTGCAGCTCCGTTAGGAATTATACTTTTTTTGTGAATGACGGCGTAAGTTTGTACGGCGGTTTTGCCGGAAACGAAACCAATATAACCCAGCGAAACATAACAGCTAATACCACCACCTTAGATGGTAATGTGGGTATAAGCAGTTGGTCAGACAACTCCAACCATGTGTTGATGGCAATAGCTCCAACCAACGGAGCAGGTGTAACCATAAACGGATTTACGGTAAAAAATGCTTCGGGCTGGGGGGCAGCATCAATTTCTGTAAATGGGCTTCAAATCTATCCCTATAAAGGCGGAGGCGCTATTCTTTATGGTGGCACAAACACCATAACTAATAATACTTTTATGGACTGCCAGATTGATTTTGGAGGCGGTATCTACATTGCACAAGGAATAAACAATTATATTGCCTACAATAAAATCTGGAAGAATAATAGCTTGTATGGAGGCGGCATTTACATAGAAAGCGGTACCAACACTATAGTAAACAATGAAATAACTGATAATAGATTGAATTGTTGTGCTGCGATGATAGAAAATGCCGGTGCTGGAATTGTTATTTGGGATGGCGAAAATTTGATAGCAAACAACAATATACACGGTAATTCATCTTATGAGGGTTCTGGTTGTGGAGTAACCATAATAGGTGGAACTAATGCTATTTACAATAACACTATAAAAAACAACCAAATTGAGAATGAAGGGCGGGGTGCAGGCATCAGTCTGTGGTCAGGGAGCAACAATACTATAGCAGGTAATTTTATTACAGACAATTCAGCTACCTATGGAGGTGGAATACATATGGATGGCGGAGCAAATATCGTTTTTAATAACGTTATTTACAACAACTCGGCCAATAGTGGAGGGGGCATGTACATAACAGGGGGGCAGCACAACATCATAAATAACACTATTGTAAAAAACAGCGTTTCCGGCACAAGTAGTGGAAACAAAGGGGGAGGTATTTACACAGCATTTGCGCCCACTACCAATACTTTGTTTGCCAATAATATCTTGTGGGCTAATAAATTAAACACTTCAGAAACAACCGCCGGCGCCGATTATTTCCATTATTCTGGTATGCCTGCCACCTTTTTAAACAATTTGCTTCAATTACCCGAAGATGCCTATACTACTGTCAATAACGATTTAGGCGCATTGGCATCGGGAAATGTATTTGCACAGAGCCCTATGTTTGCCTATATAAACTTACCCGCCGGATTTGATGGAATTCTCGGCTCAAACGACGATGGTTTGCGGCTTTTATTGACCAGCCCTGCTGTTAATGCCGGCATAGCCATTGGCACACACACTACCGATTTGCTGGGCATACCCCATTTTGAGCAACCCGATATAGGAGCGTATGAGTATCCTATTTTTTCTTTAAGCCCTGCTCTGTATGTAGATGCCGGTATAACCGAGCCGGGCAATGGTGGCAGTTGGCAAACAGCCTTAAATAATTTGAGTGATGCTATAGAGCTGGCATACTACAGCCCTTGGGTAACTACTATTTATGTTGCAGAAGGAATTTACAAGCCCGAAAAGAAACCGTTTCAGTCATTTGGCGAAATAAATACCAATGATCCGAGAGATGTTTGTTTCCACCTGCCCAATGGGTTAAAACTGCAAGGCGGTTATCCTACCGGTGGCGGAACCAGAGATATTGCCGCACACCCTACTATACTATGCGGCGATATTGGCATTTTGGACAATCCTGATGATAATGCCTATCATGTAGTACTTGCCAAAGGAAACAATGCCATATATTCCAGTATGACTTTAGATGGCTTTACCATAAGAAACGGTAATGCCAATGGCACCGGCTCAGTATCGTTGCAAAGTACCATTTTTTTTCGCAATTCGGGTGCCGGACTGTATGGCATATATGGCGATATACTTCTTCAAAACAACATTTTTACCTCCAACAACGCTGCTGATCAGGGCGGTGCCATTTGTGCCTATTTTAGCGAATGCAACTTTTATACCAACACGGTATTCAATAATAGGGCAAGCACCGGCGGCGGTATGCACTTACATAATTCAACAGGACTGCTGCGCAATAACGTTATGTACCATAACACAGCAACTGTTTCGGGAGGAGGTTTGTATAAATGGAACAACACCGTTACCCTTACCAATAATGTATTGCTGAACAACGAATCGGCGGTGGGGGGCGGTATTTATGCTTTGCTGGGAACATGTGCCTATATAAACAATACACTTGTAGGAAATAGGGCTACTTTAAATGGCGGCGGTTTATATACTAACCAAACCAACTTTTCTATTTCTAACAACTTATTTTGGGCTAATGCTTTGGGCGAAAATACCAACACACCCAGCGCCGATTTTTATGCCACCAACAGTACAAATACCTTTTTGCACAACCTTTTGCAATTGCCTGCTTACTCCTACTCCACTACCAATAGCGGCAATTTTTACTTAGGCGCATGGGCATCGGGAAATTTATTTGCACAGAACCCTATGTTTGTCGATGCTCAAAATGCCGCAGGTATAGATTCGGTATTTCGTACCGAAGACGACGGGCTCAAACTGTTGGGGGGTAGCCCTGCTATACAAGCCGGTATTGCCTCTGCCAATAACCCCATTACCGATATATTAGGCAACTCCCGAAGCGCCCATCCCGATTTAGGGGCGTATGAAGTTGGCATAACAATAGGTATTTCGCCGGTAAAATATGCAACCCAATATGTAAATTACGCACTTTACCCCAATCCGGTTGTAAACAACGCCACACTTACCTTTACCTCCCCAACTGCCACATTTGCAACAGCAGCCATATACTCCTTGCAAGGAAATCAGATTTTCCGGTTGTTTGCCGGTATTATCCAAGCTAATATACCCCATAAACTTGTTATTGATGCCGGTCAATTGGCATCGGGTAGATATGCCATTGTTATAGACTATGTCAATTGCACTCATCAAGATATTATACCTCTTATAGTTGTAAAGTAGATTTAACAATTAATGCTTGCCACAAGAGATTTGCCGATTTGAACCCTTTACCTTGGGTTTACTCCTAATAAACAAAAAGCCCTGCCATTGTTCCAATACTTGGCAGGGCTTTTTATAGGGTGTTGTTAGGTTTTGGTCTTATACAACAGCCACCAAGGGGTGCTTGGCGAATCGTGGTGTTCATAGTGGTAGCCAAAAAAGTAACAGGTAACAAATGCTAACAAGTGGTTAGTGTTTTGGCTTCGGGCATTGTGTGGGTTATGGTGAGTGCCTCGGTGAGGCAGGTAAGTACCAAAAATAAACAACTGAAAAGTGCTAAGTACAGAGGGAATTATCCAAAAAAGTACCAGATTTTGAACCGGAAAAACAAGTTGAAGCAGGTTAAAAGCAATGGCGGTTAAAATAAACTGCCTAATGCTGAGATACTCCATTAAAAAATGGAAATACCAGCTCCAAAAATGCGGCGGGTGAAAATCGGGGTCATTTTCTGTTCCGGCGTATTTGTGGTGGTCGTAATGTTTGGGCGACAATAAACTGAATGAGTTAAACATAAACAAAGTGGTGCAAAGTTTACCAATGGCTATGTTTACTCTCCTGTTCCACGATACGGTACCGTGCATGGCATCGTGAGCGGTAATAAAAATGCCGGTGTAAAGATGGGTTATGAGCAGCATTTTTACCCATGTACTCACTTGCCACAGGCTTGAGCTGCCGGTTAATGCCCATGCCGTAGCAGCAAACCAAAGCGCAATAATGGTAAGCCCTATGATGACCCCTTTTCGGGAATTTTTAGGCAAGGTGTAGCTGTGCATAAATTTGCAAAAGTATTTTATTATTGATTGATAATGGCGGCAGTTTGGGAGGTATTTTGGTGTGTAGTGGCAGAATAACGCTCCATTAGGTACTCATAAATGCTGATGTTCATAAGCAGCATAGATAAATTATACATAGTATCTTCTACCGGTATGGTATAGAGCCTTATGCCAAGGTTTTGAGCATCGTTATACATAACCACCGGAAGCGAAGTAAGTACCCCGTTTACTATCATAAAAGGTATCAGGCTGAGCAAAAAGGTGAGGTAAAACCTGCCCATATAACTGCCCCTTATAAACAATAGCTGCAACAGTAGCCATGTTATGGTAAAAGCAAAACAAACGGTAGTGTATAACTTGCCAAAATTTGCAATTAACAGCGCACCTAACACCACAACCAATGCCCACGATATTTTGGTGTGCAGATTAGCTAAAATATCGGTTTTTACAAAATACCTAAGTACTTCGTAAATGAACACACAGGCAAATGGTACGGCAAGAAAAAACAACCATTCTTCTATAGGCAAGTGGAACAGGTATATGCCCAGCAGATAGGGCGCATTAAATGACCAAACACCCGATTGGGTAAACCAAATATCCCAAACAATAAACACAAATCCGGTAATGGCTATTGCCGGAAATAAATATCGCCACTTGCTTACATAGTTTACCCGATGCTCAAAACTGCGCACTAAGGGGAAAGATATGGTAAACAAATTGAGTAACAAATAGGTGAATGCTGCCACAGAGGGAGTTATGAGTTATGAGTTATGAGTTTATTGACCGTGCTTGTGCTTTCCAAAAAAACCTTGCCCGCTTTTGTTTCTCGCAAAGGTGCAAATTAGTTCTTATTTTTAGTACCCAATACCAACTATCATTTACTATACTAACAACTAACCACTATCAAAGTACATTGAGTTGGTAACGGAGCATAGATTTGACCAAGATAACCAATTTTTGTTGATTTGGAACTCTTATGCGCTCTTGGAGTACTTTTTGTGGTGGGGCGTGTACAATTTTAAGAAACAGATTAAGATAGTATTTGTAAGCAGTATAAACCCCAAACTGTGCGCCTTTGGGCAGTTGCAAAATACCTTGGTAGGCAGCATCAAAATCGGCTTGAATATCCTGCTCAATGAGTTTTTTGGTTTGAGCATTAAAATCGGTGTAGTCAATATCAGGAAAATAAACCCTGCCTCGGTCTTCAAAATCGCTTTTCATATCGCGCAGGAAATTTACCTTCTGAAATGCGGCGCCTAATCTTCGGGCAGCATCTTTAAGGTGGTTATACAGTTGGTCATCGCCCTCACAAAACACGCGCAGACACATCAACCCCACCACTTCGGCAGAGCCGTAAATATAAGTATCGTAGAGAGCAAGGCTATAATCGGTTTTATCCAAATCCATTTCCATACTTTTCAGGAAAGCGTCTATAAGCTCCCATTCAATATGGTATTTGTGTACCACTTCCTGAAACGCCTGAATAACCGGATTGGTGCTGATGCCTCGTTCAATAGCTTTAACCGTATCTTCCCTAAACTCGGCAAGCAAGGTTTGTTTGTCGTATTGGTGAAAAGTGTCCACAATTTCATCAGCAAAACGAACGTAACCGTAAATGGCATAAATGGGGTTTTGAAACTTTTTATCAAACACCTTAATGCCCATGGTAAACGAAGTACTGTAATTTTGGGTAATGAGTTTACTACACTCATTACAGGTGGTTTGAAACAGTGTCATCATAGCTTGGCGTGTTGGTTTAGTAGTGAGGTAGAATTTTGAAAACAATGTGCGTTGGGGTTATACGCCAACGCTTTCCGTTACTTTAGCAGAAGGTTTGTGTATGGTTAGCTTTGGCTGCGGTTTTTGTGTAGCGCCGGTAATGCGCTCAGTAGCTAATTTTGAGCTGATAAGTACAATGGGCAAACCGGTACCCGGCACGGTAGAAGCGCCAACATAAAAGAGATTACTGTATTTTTCGTCTATGTTTTTGGGGCGCAAACCGGCTACTTGGTCTAAACCGTGTGCCAACCCAAGTCCGCTGCCTTTATACAAGTTAAACATATTGCGCCAGTCTATCGGGTTATAAATGGTTCGGGTAAGGGTGTTGGCTTGAAGGTTAAACCCTATGCGTTCACTCATATCGGCAATAATGTTATCGGCAAGTTGTTCAGAGTCGCTCCAATCGGGTTTATAGCGCAAATCGGGCACCGGACAAAGGATAAAGATGTTTTCGCAACCTTCGGGCGCACAATCGGGCGTGGTTTTAGAGCTTACATTTACGTAATAATACGGTTTTTGCGGACTTACCGATGTTTTAAATATAGTGTGTGCATACTCATTAAAGTTGTTGCCCAAAAAGTAGTTGTGGTGGTACAAATCGGGTATAGTACCTTTTACGCCAAGGTAAATGGTAAAGGGCGCTAATGTCCACTTCATATTATCCAATTTTTGCTCGGTAAAATTGGGGCGTTTCAGAATTTCTCCTCTGAAAAAAGCAGCATCGGCGTTACACACATATACATCAGCTTGCCAAAGGTTGCCGTTTGCATCTATGAAGCCGTCTAATTTACCGTTTTTCTCTTGGGCTGCCACCACCTCGGTGTTAAAGTGCATTTTTACACCGCGCTCTTTGAGCAGGTTGGTTATGGTTTCTACAATTCTATACATACCACCTTTTACACACCAATAGCCATCGTGTTCCAGTTCGGTATAATTGAGTAGGCTGTAAACAGCCGGCGTATCAAACGGAGTAGAGCCTAAAAAGAATGCCACCAACGAAAAAATAACTTTTACCTCTTGTGAGGTAAAATGCCGCTCCAACTCGCGCCACATACTCCTGAACAACATGGGGCTGTGTTTGAGCGGAACCGTCATCAGCCCAAGAGCATACGACAATAACCCGTCAAAATTCTTTTTTACTATCCGATACTCTGTATCATGAAATACCGATTTTGCTTGAGACAAATATCGGCGGGCTTTTGCCTCAAAATCGGGCTCTATGGCTTTAAACTCTTCGGCAAGTTTTTGAAGGTCTTTGTGTATAAGATACGGTTTTTCTTTATTCTCAAAATAAACCGAATATACCGGATTCAGCTCATGCAATTCAAGCGGATTGGGTATGTTGCAGTAATCAAACAACTCCTTAAACTCGTAACTCATGCTAAAAAAAGACGGACCCACGTCAAAAGTGAAGCCATCTTTTTTGAGTTGGTTAAGTCTGCCACCGGGTTGGTGGTGTTTTTCCAACATTTCAACTTCGTAACCATGTGCTGTAAGACGCAGGGCAGTAGCCAAACCACCCAAACCGGTGCCAATAATCAGGGCTTTCTTTTTCATAAGATTGCTTGTTTGGTAGTTAAAACAAGTGTGTTGAGTTTTTGTTTAGATTTTTGACAAAAAAGTTAAACAAGAGTACAACAATTTACCCCTCACCTACTGTGCCATTTTTAGGCAAAAAAAATCCTTGCATCAAAATAGTAAACCTTAACCGCCTCATTTTCGTTTTAGTAACGTAATTTTCAGTTTTGATTGAAACTTGTTTTACCCACCCTCAATTTTTGAAGCGTATGCAAACTGCCGTTATTACGCCCGATGTTATATTGCAAGACCCCCGCTTAGACGAAAACCTGCGCCATATAGCCCAAAAAGTTTTAAACCAACAACGCATTACCGTACAAGAAGGCATTACCCTCTATGAAAAAGGAGAGCCGGGCTTTTTAGGGTCGCTTGCCAACTATGTGCGCGAGCAAAAACACGGCAACAACACCTATTTTAACCGCAATTTTCACATAGAGCCTACCAATCTGTGTGTTTATACCTGCAAGTTTTGCTCTTACTCGCGCCTGATTAAACAACGCGAAGAAGGCTGGATAATGACTGAGGAAGAAATGCTCAATATAGTAAGGAGTTACGACGGCAAACCGGTTACCGAAGTGCATTTGGTAGGTGGGGTAATTCCGCAAATGGGCTTGCATTTTTTTGCCTCGCTCATTAGTAAAATTAAAGCTCACCGCCCCTCGCTGCACGTAAAAGCCTTTACCCCCGTTGAGTACTATTACATGTTTAAAAAGGCAAAGGTAAGCTATCGCGAAGGGTTGCAAATACTGCGCGATGCCGGTCTTGACTCTATACCCGGCGGAGGCGCTGAAATTTTTGACGAAGAAATCCGAAACATTATTTGCGCCGATAAATGTACCGCCCAGCAATGGTTAGATATTCATGAAACCGCCCATAACATGGGTATTCCGTCTAATGCTACCATGCTGTATGGACATATAGAAAACTATGCCCACCGCATAGACCACATGAACCGACTGCGCAATTTACAAGACAAAACCGGCGGGTTTAACTGTTTTATTCCGCTCAAATTTAGGGCTGCCAACAACGAAATGGCTCATTTGGGCGAAGTATCGGTAATAGAAGATTTGCGCAACTACGCCGTTGCCCGAATTTTTTTAGATAATTTTGACCATATTAAGGCTTACTGGCCTATGATAGGACGCACTACTGCTCAACTATCGCTCTCCTTTGGTGTGGACGATATAGATGGAACAGTGGACGATACTACCAAAATTTACTCCATGGCAGGTTCCGAAGAGCAAAACCCCGCCCTTACTACCCTACAAATTGTGCAACTTATAAAGGCAGTAGGTAGATGCCCTATTGAGCGCGATAGTGTTTACAATGTATTAACCGATTACAGCGTAACCGAGCCGCCCCAAGAACAACCCAAATCTTTTGTTGCCTTGCCGGTGCTGAATAATGGCGCTGAATTGGCAAACTAACCGCCCCAGCAACATCGGGATTGTATGGAGCAGGTAATCCATTTTTCGCATGCTAACGGTTTTCCCTCAGCGTGCTACGAAGAGTTTTTTAATTGTTTTCCGCAGCCACCCTTCCGGTTTACCTACCTCAACAAAACCGCACATGCCCACTTTAAACCAAGCTGGGGCTGGCATTACCTCCAAAAAGAACTTGCCCAAGCCATTACCCTGCACCACCGGCAACCCGTTGTGGGGTTGGGTCATTCTATGGGCGGCGTGCTTACCCTACTCACTGCCCAGCGGCAGCCGCACTTATACAGCAAAATTATTTTGTTAGACCCGCCCATTTTTGGACCGGCTAAACAGTGGTTTATGCTACTTACTTATGTTTTAGGTATCAGCGGCAGATATCCGCCCGCAAGTAGGGCAAAAAAACGGCGCACATTTTTTGAAAGCCGGCAGGAAGCCCTATCTTTTTTTGCAGCAAAACCCCTGTTTAAGCATTTTACCCCTACCTCTCTTGCCAACTATGTGCAGCACGGACTTTTACCTCACCCATCAAACAATACATACTACCTTGCTTTTGATGCCAAGACCGAATATCGTTTGTTTTGCACCACACCCGCCCGATATAAAAAACTGCCCCTTACCATGCCGGCTTACCTGATTTACTCAACGCAATACGAAGTGTTGTGGAAAAAGGATTTGGAGTGGATTGCACACTTTTTTCCCACCATAAAACTGCTCCCTTTTAATGCAGGACACCTCTTTCCTTTTGAAAAACCCCTCGAAACTGCCCAATTGGTGCAAATGCTTTGTGCCAAATAACCATAATTGAGTTACTGCCATAGAGGGAACTATGAGTTATGAGTTATGAACTGTGAATTATGAATACCATTTATCAACTACTATCTAAGCACTAACCAGCCATCATGATTAATTTTCTAAAAACCTACCGAAAAGTTCCACCCACCATTTTTAAGCTAATGGTTGCAGAGTTGTTTTTACAACTCATCAACAGCTCTTTTACCTTGGTTTTGAACCTTTTTATGACCCAACAAGGGTATGCCGACCATGAAATAGCCTCTTTTGTTTCTTACCGATTTATGTCGCTGGTGTTTTTTGCCGTGCCATTTGGTTTGTTTATCCAAAACAGACGCATAAAACCCCTGTTGTTGCTCTCGGCTATTGCCTTGCCGGTAGTTTCGCTCATTATTTTGGAGGCAATTACGCACAAACAAAACGAAATACTCTTATTAGCAATGATTGTTTGGGGTATTTGCTTTACCGCCAATCAAATAGCCATTTTACCCTTTATTTTGCGCAACTCCTCTACCGATACGCATACCGAAAGCATTTCGCTAAATGCCAGTGTTTGGAGTTTGGCAACCATAGTATCGGGTGTGGTTATTTACGGGTTTTCGGGCATTAACCCCACACTGTTTAATGATAAGGTGTTATTGCAACTTTTTTCGGTAGCAGGTTTTGCGGGCGCTTGGTTTATATGGCAAATGACCACAGAAGAACCGGTAAAACCGGCTACCGGCAGCGGTAAATCTAAACTTGCCAACTATGATTGGGCGCTGATAGCCAAAGCCGTAGTGCCTACCGGCATGATAGCCATTGGGGCAGGTTTAAGCATTCCGTTTATGAACCTGTATTTTTACCATATTTTTGGGGTAGGTTCGGGCAGTTTTTCACTGTTAGGCTCCATTACAGCGGTCATAGTTGCCCTTTTTTCATTGCAAGCGCCATTGGTAAAAAAACGTTTTGGGTACGAAGCCATTACCGGCACACAATTGTTAGCTATTATTGCCTTAGTGTTATTGGGTACATCGGGATTTTTTAGCGACTACAACATAGCCTTTTACCTTGCCGCTTTTTGTTTTATCATCAGGCAGCCGCTTATGAATTTGGCAAATCCCATGTCATCACAAATGACCATGTATTATGTAGGAAAACAAAATCAGGAAATAGTAAGCGCCATTACTTCCACTATATGGTCGGGCAGTTGGTTTTTCAGCGCTATCCTGTTCCGCTATCTCAGGGCAATGGATTTGCACTATGGTTACATCATTTACATTACCGCAGGATTTTATGTGGTAGGTGTGGCAAGTTATCATCTGCTCATCAAAGATTTTAGGCGGCGCGAAAATCTTGGATTGGTAGGGTAATGCGTTGAGGCAAGTAGTTCCAGCAGTTATGGTTTGGGTCAGTTTTACCCGATAGTTTAATCTTATGCCGATAAACAGGGTTTTACACCACTGCTACGGCATAAGATTAAACGCAACATCGGGCAGCAGCCGTATTATTCGGGTTTATTGTCTAATATCGCTTCTATTTTTTGCATTACCTCATCGGTAAGCAGCAACACAGCTTGTAACGATTGTAAATTTTCGTCTAATTGGCTTCTTTTTGTAGCGCCCAAAATTACGGTACTCACATTAGGGTTTCGCAAACACCATGCAAGCGCCAGTGTTGCCATGCTTATACCTAATTCATCTTTGGCAAAAGCCGTTAGTTTACGCACTTTGTCTAACCTCTCGGGAGTAAGGTTATTTTCTCTAAGCCAAGCTAAGTTTTCTCTTGATAAACGAGAACCATCGTTGGGCAAACCGTTGTTGTATTTACCGGTTAATACGCCCGATGCCAAAGGCGACCAAATGGTAGTACCTAAGCCAAAATTTTTATACAAGGGTTTATATTCCTTTTCAAACCGCTCGCGGTGCAACATATTATACTGCGGCTGCTCCATAACCGGACCAATAAGATTGTAACGCTCGGCTACCAAATGGGCTTCGGTAATTTGCTGAGCGCTCCACTCCGATGTGCCCCAGTATAACACCTTGCCTTGCTGTATAAGGTGGTTCATTGCCCACACTGTTTCGGCAATGGGTGTATTTTTATCGGGTCTGTGGCAAAAATAGAGGTCAAGGTAATCAACCTGCAATCGGCGCAGGGCATCATGGCAGGCTTCAAAAACGTGTTTTCGGCTAAGCCCGGTTTGATTAGGTTTACGTCTGCCATCGCCAAAAAAAACTTTGCTGGATACGACATAAGAAGTGCGGTCCCAGCCTGTTTTTTTGAGCACATTGCCCATTACTATTTCCGATTTACCGTGTGCATATACTTCGGCATTGTCAAAAAAGTTGATGCCTGCTTCATAAGCCGCTACCATAAGTTCTTCCGATGAGGTGTCGTCAATTTGCGCACCAAAAGTAACCCATGAGCCAAAAGAAAGTGCGCTCACCTGTAAACCCGATGAGCCCAAACGTCTGTATTCCATTTCCATAAAAAGTAAAATGTTGGTTGGTTAATAAATTGTTGTCTGCTCTGCTGCAAACTACAGCAAACAATGCACAACTTTACACAAACTTGGTAAAGGGGGTAATTGTTCGGCAGATAATACGGTATTGACGGGTGTTATTGTGTTTATTTAACTACCTTTGCAAAAAAATAGCTGGCATGAAATTTTTTATAGACACTGCAAACTTACAAGAAATAAAAGAAGCCAATGAATTAGGCATTCTTGATGGTGTTACTACCAATCCGTCATTAATAGCCAAAGAAGGCATTAAGGGTTTAGACAATATTCTTCAACATTACGAAAAAATTTGCAAGATAGTAGAGGGCGATGTTAGCGCCGAAGTAGTGAGCCTTGATTACAACGGCATGATACGTGAGGGGGAACAACTTGCCGAAATTGCCGATAATATTGTGGTAAAAGTGCCCATGACCAAAGATGGTATTAAAGCCATCAGCTATTTTACCCAAAATGGTATCAGTACCAACTGCACTTTGGTTTTTTCGGCAGGCCAGGCAATACTGGCAGCCAAAGCCGGCGCTACTTATGTTTCTCCATTTATAGGCAGAATTGACGATATTTCATGGGACGGTATGAGTTTGATAGAGCAACTGGTATCCATTTACGGCACCTGTGGTTATGATACTGAGATATTAGCCGCTTCTATCAGAAATCCACTCCACATAGTAAAATGTGCCGAAGCGGGCGCTGATGTGGTAACCTGTCCGCTTAGTTCTATAATGGGGTTGCTCAACCACCCGCTTACCGATATAGGGCTTGCTAAGTTTACCGAAGATGCTAAAAAATGGTTGTAGTATCATGTCTAACCAACTACTCCTACCCCGCTCCGGCACAAGTGTAACCTATGTATTAGCAACTTGCTTGTATCTGTTTTTAGGGTTGGGTTGCAGTAAACCTGCCCCACAACAAAAAAAGAGCAGTAATACTGCCACAGCCAACAAAACGCCAAGTACTATCAACAAAGATATTGAACTGATTACTGTTGACCAACTTTTACGGCGCTTTAACCAACAAACCGATACCTTGTATGTTTACAATTTTTGGGCTACTTGGTGTAAACCTTGCATAGAAGAGCTGCCGTACTTTGAAGAATTAGCAGCCAAATACAGCAACAAAAAACTGAAAGTTACCCTTGTAAGCCTCGATTTTACCGATCAATTAGAGAGCCGTGTGGTACCCTTTGTGCAGAAAAAAAACCTCCGGCAAGAAGTGTTGGTGCTAAATGGCGGCTCTAACCCTAATGCTTGGATTAACCGAATTGACCCTGTATGGTCGGGTTCTATTCCGGCTACCTTAATTATAAGCAAGAAAAACGCCTACCGCCGCTTTTATGAGCGCGAGTTTAGCAAGGCAGAATTAGACGAGGTAATCAATGCCGCCTGGCAGAAAAATGAATAGCCTGCACTCGCCAAGAAATGTTTAACAATGCAACTACTCCAAAACTGCCACCTGTATATTGCAGCCTACGGCAGATGTCCATTGTACCTGTACGGTGTGCGTTCCTTGTCCGCTTATGATGTTGCCGCCTGTTACTGTCCACAAATAAACTGCTCCGGTTTGCTCTGACACGCTATAGTTGCTTATGACACTACCGCAAACTGCCGTAGGACCACTAATGATTGGCGCTGCCCCGGATAATGTGGCGGCTAACCGGTTTAAATAGCACTCTAAATTGGTATATCCGCTAAATCCGGTAAGGGCAACCGATAAGTTGGTTAGGTTGTGGTCTTGCACAGAAGGGTTGAGCCCATGGGCAGATTCCCACACATCGGGCATACCATCGTTATCGGTATCTTGAGGGGCGGCAGGTGCAACGGTAAAATCTAAGGTAAAGGCATCGTTAAAATAATCATTGCCATTTACCGGATTGCTGTTTATTGCCCCGTTTTGGAGGGCTTGCAGCAGTCTTCTGTCCATAGTATTACGGCGGTTTGGGCTATGGTTGTTAAATGCGCCTACGTTACAAAGCAGGTGGTTAGTGAGTTCGGCGGTGGGCGTATAGCTGATGGTGGGATAGGGCAATCGGGCGCTCAACAAAGAGGCAGAGCCCAAATCGGTATTTGGATAAAACTGGTTAAAATCGTTACAGCAGTAAAACAATTGATAATCTGATAAAGCAGGGTACAAGTTCATGGTATTACCCGATGCAAAAATTTGGTTGGGTGTATGGTCTAAAAAAGCGTGGTTAAAAAAGGGTCCGTGGTAAGCGTTTCGGGCAACAGCGTGGTTGTTGATTAAGTTAATTTGCAGGGTATGGTTGGGCACATCGGGATTATCGGAGCCATACCACATTTGAATAGGCAAGTCCCAAAAAAGGTTATTGGAAATTTCATAGCGGCGCAGGGTGTTAAAACAATCCATATCAGAAGATGCTTCGGCGCTAATCTCGCAGCTAATTTCGGGCAACCGTCCGCCTATTCTGTTCCACAAACAATGGTGAATGGTAATACTGTCTAAGCGGTGGTTGGCTACCGAATAATTCATCAACAGCCCGCCGTAATCAAAATGGCTGCCTAAGGTTTCAGCCAACATACAGTACTGGAGCGTAATGTTTGAGGAACGCGATATTTGTATAGATTCATCGGTAGCATTAGCAAAAGAGCAGTGATCTATTACCACATTACGAGCAGCATCAAGGCGCATGGCATCATCGGCAACCCAACCGGTGCCTGGTCTTACGGTGGCAGTAGCAGGACGCGAGGTAAGATGCCTTACAATGATATTTTGAGCGCTACCGGCGGGTTCATACCAGTCGTCTGCTATGATGCCGCGCACCATAATGCCGCCCGGCGATGTTTGTCCGGCAATGTAGCAGTTGCCATATACAATTTCGGCAGCGCAATCTATAATACCGCTCACTTTAAAAAGTATGTACCTAACGCCGGGTGTAGCCAGTGCTGCGTTGAGCGAACCCGGTCCGCTACAATTAAGATTGGTAACATATAACACCTGGCCTCCCCTGCCACCACTTGTTTGGTATGCGCCAAAACCCTGTGCCTGAGGAAAAGCGGGTGGTTGTGCCTTAGCCGTAAAAACAAAAAACAAAAGCGTCAAAATTAAAACTAAATTGGAGGTAATAAAATGTTTCATTGTGGTAAGCGGTAAATAGCCATTAAAAGCGGTTATAGTTTTGCAGTTGTTTGAGCATAGCGCTCATGTCTTTGGGCAATGGGGCAGTATAAAGCACTGTTTCGTTGGTGGTAGGGTGAATAAACTCTAAGGAGTAGGCATGCAGGGTAATGCGGTCTGTCATGGGTTTTTCATCTTCATACTTTTTTAAGTGGTAGTTTTTTTTGACAGAGGAAAGATAAAAGGCTTCTTTACCTCCATAAACACTATCTACCGCAAGCGGGTGCCCGATAGCCTGAAAATGCACCCTTATCTGGTGGGTTCTGCCGGTTTTTAATAAAATTTCTACGTAGGCATAATTTTTAAACTGCTCTATAATGCGGTATTTGCTTACCGAAGGCTTGCCTGTTTGATAGTTTATGTTCATTACGCCGCGTTTAGACGGAATTTCGGCTATGGGCAAATCTATTTCGGCAACCTCTTCGGGCAGGATACCTTCTACAATGGCGTGGTAAATTTTGCGCACGGTATGTTTTTCAAACTGCATAGATAAATCTCTGTGTGCTGCTTCGTTTTTAGCAAAACAGATGATGCCGCTGGTTTCGCGGTCTATTCGGTGTACGGTAAGCACAGAGGGCAGCCTATTGCGCAAAAAGGCTTGCAGGTTGGGGATATTGGGGTTATACCTATCGGGAATACTGAGCAAATAGGCAGGTTTATTAACCACTATTATATCGTTGTCTTCGTGTATTACTTTTATAGTGGTGATGAGGTTTTTGGGTAGCTGCATATTAATTGAAACAAGTTAGAAAAGGGCAACAAGGTAATGAAAAAGCCGGACACACAAGGCAGTGCATCCGGCTTTTACGGCAATTCTTTTTCTGTTTATTTACGCCTATTCAATAACCAACTTTTTGTTGAGGAGGCTGAAGCCTTGAATAACTTTTAAAAAATAGGTGCCTTTTTGATTGGCGGGTATATTGATGCGGCTTTCATAAGTACCCGAAAACTCATCAATGGTTTCGCTGTGTACTTCTTTGCCGGCTACATCTAAGATAACCACTTTGGTTGACTCCGTGTCATCTACATTGAAGCTGAGGAAATAAAAACCTTCTTCAAAATCGGGTGCAAAGTTAATTTCCTTCACATTTAAATTAGTACTTCCGGCAAGTGCGGTAGATAGGCTCTCTTTAATACTGCTGTAGGTAAGCACATCGGTCCATTCCAAATCTTTAACCGTAACGGTTACTTTTTGTTTGTTTTTGTTGTAGAAAGTTTTTTGCTGGGCTTCATTTCCGGTAAAAAGTTGTTGGAATTTGTCCAATAGTTCGTTATTGCTTTGTGCGTTAATAGTATTGCCGGCAGCAAAAACCATTACCAATAACATTAAAACAGTTGTAAGGCGGTGTAGGTACTTCATCTTAAATGCTTGAAGGGTTGGTTATGAAAATTTTTGTTTAAAAACTTAGATAGCGTACAAGTAAGAACGCGAGTTTTAGACTTTAAAAACTGCCGAAAGTTACAAGCACAGCTAAAAATCGGAAAAAGGAGTTGTTTTATTGTGCAGTTTGCGTAATTTAACCTTAAAAAGTAAAAAATAGTTCCGCCCTACCATTGTTTTGTCTTTTCAAACCACATTTTTGCTCTATCGTAAGAATAAGAAATACATCGGGCTATATATTTAGAATAGGCAACGGCTTGCTTTCCCTATTTGTATGAGCAAAACAAGCAAAAAATTGGGTGTTCTCAGCCTTTATATCAGCCGGTTTTGATGCCAAACAAATTCAGCATAAAACTTTTTTTACCTGATTATCAGCAAGTTAGAAGATTATACCTAAAAAAAACAAGACAAACCGGCAACAAAAACAACAAATAAATAGTACCTTTGCACGCTAAAATTTTAAACCGATAAAGAAAAACAACACACACAGTGGATACATTAAGTTACAAAACCCCATCGGTGAGTAAAAAAGACGTTACTCATGATTGGTACGTAATAGATGCACAAAACATGGTGGTAGGTCGTTTGGCTACTGCCATAGTAACGCTCTTACGTGGAAAAAACAAAGTTTGGTACAGCCCAAACATGGATTGCGGCGATTATGTAATAGTAATCAATGCGGACAAGATTCGCTTTACGGGCAATAAAATGTCTGATAAAGTATATGTGCATCATACCGGATACCCGGGTGGTCAGCGCTTTACCACTCCTGCCGAGTTAATGGCAAAACACCCCGAACGCATCTTGGAAAAAGCGGTTAAAGGTATGTTACCCAAAAACAGGTTAGGACGACAAGTGTATGGTAAATTATTTGTTTACTCGGGAGCTGAGCATCCGCACAAGGCTCAACAACCTCAAAAACTTGAACTGTAATTTATATGGAGCAAATAAATCAATTAGGCAGAAGAAAAACGGCAGTTGCCCGTGTTTTTGTGAAAGAAGGTTCCGGCAACATTACCGTAAACGGTAAAGATATTGCGCAGTACTTTACCGTATCGCACTTGTACGACAGTATCATGCAACCGCTTAGACTACTTGGCGCTGAGGCTAAATTTGACATCAAAGCAAACATTAAGGGCGGCGGCATTAAAGGACAAGCCGAAGCATTGCGCTTAGGTATTTCGCGCGCATTGGTAGAAGAAAACGAGGAAAATAAAAAAGTACTCAAGCCCTACTCCCTACTTACCCGCGATGCCCGCGCCGTAGAACGCAAAAAACCCGGTTTGCGCAAAGCCCGCCGCCGTACACAGTTCAGCAAACGTTAATTTTTACAGCAGTTTTCATTTTATTACCGAAAAAATTTTAAACTAAACATAATGAGCGGTCTTTCCCAACAGGAAATGTTAGATGCCGGCGTACATTTTGGGCACCTTCGCAAAAAATGGAATCCCAAAATGCTTCCTTATATCTTTATGGAGCGCAAAGGCATCCATATTATTGACTTAAACAAAACCAACGAAGGGCTGGTAAAAGCAGCCGCTGCCATGCAGCGATTAGCCAAAAGTGGTAAAAAAATCTTGTTTGTAGCTACTAAAAAACAAGCCAAAGATTTAGTTGCCAAAGCTGCCCAAGAAATAGGAATGCCTTTTGTAACCGAACGTTGGTTAGGTGGTATGCTTACCAATTTTGCCACCATTCGCAAATCTATCAAGAAAAAACAAACCATAGAAAAACTCCTTTCTGAAAAAGGTACTGCGCTAACCAAAAAAGAACGACTTATGCTATCGCGCGAGCGCGATAAATTGGAGCGCGTGCTGGGCGGTGTAGAAGATATGTCGCGCACGCCGGCAGCTCTATTTATTGTGGATATTTCACATGAACATATTGCCCTTGCCGAAGCAAAACGATTGGGTATTGCCACTTTTGCCATGGTAGATACTAACTCCGACCCCACATTGGTTGATTTTGCTATTCCGGCAAACGACGATGCCTCTAAGTCTGTTGGTCTTATTACCAATTATTTAGTAAGCAGCATTAAAGAAGGTTTGGCTGAACGTCAGAAAGATAAAGAAGAAGTAGAAGCCGCCGACCACGATGATGACAACAGCACAAACCAACAAGACGATGCCGGCGCTGATAAAAATCAGGAAGCACGCCGCCGCAACCTGCGCAATAGAAAACGCAAACCGGGAGCAGAATAATCGCCTTTTCTGAAACAACTACACAAGATTGTCTGTTTTTAACAAATGTTAGCTTTACACGTACTGCTAATTTAAAACTCCGGCTCCTCCGGTTAGGTTAAAATACAAATAAAGCAATATGCCTCTTGTGAAAACATTATCTTGTTCCTTTCTTATTTATTTTACTGCATTAACTAAAACTTAACCCCCCATTTGAATCATGGATTCTTCTGTTAAAATAACTGCCAAAGAAGTTAATGAACTTAGGCAAATTACCGGAGCCGGTATGATGGACTGCAAAAAAGCCTTAGTAGAAGCAAACGGCGATTTTGAAGCTGCCATTGAGTACCTCCGTAAAAAAGGACAAAAAGTAGCCGCCAACCGTGCCGACCGTAGCGCTACCGAAGGCGCTGCCATAGCTAAAACCAATGCCGATTGCACAAAAGGTGTGGTGTTGGTTTTGGGCTGCGAAACCGATTTTGTGGCTAAAAATCAAGATTTTGTTGGTTTTGCCCACAAAGTTGCCGATGTAGCCCTTGCCACTATGCCGGCAGATTTATATGCATTACTGAGCCTTGACTTAGAAGGCGTGAGCATTGCTGACCGACTGACTGAGCAAATAGGTAAAATTGGAGAAAAAATCGAAATCTCGCAGTTTGCCGCTGTTGAAGCGCCGGGTCTTATTCCTTATATCCATGCAGGCAACCGCATTGGCGTATTGGTAGCAGTAAATAAAGCCGTAAACACCGCCATTGAGGAAGTAGGCAAAGATGTAGCTATGCAAGTAGCCGCTATGATGCCCATAGCCCTTGATGAAAGCAGCGTGCCCCAAAGTGTTATTGAAAAAGAGTTGGAAATTGGCAAAGAACAAGCTATTGCTGAGGGTAAACCCGCTGAAATGGCAGAAAAAATTGCCCAAGGTAAACTTAAAAAGTATTTTAAAGACAGCACCTTGCTCAACCAGCAGTTTGTAAAAGACAATAACCTTACTGTTAGAGACTACGTTAAATCAATTGACAAGGAACTGGCAGTAATTGATTTTAAAAGAGCTGCAATAGCAAAATAAATTTTTCGTTTAAAAGAGAGAATGGTTTACTGTTCTCTCTTTTTTTTGTAATTTTCCCCCTAAAAAACACCCATGAACAGGAAGCACACCAAAAATAACGCATTTCCTAACAGTTGCCCGCCTATTGCCTTGCCACACTCGCATGGCATTTCTTTTAACATCTCTTCGCCAAACGGCAACTATGGCTTTGATAACGAAACCGCAGGCGCTATGAAAAACGCAAAACAAAGACCTAAATTTAAACGAGTATTACTAAAATTGAGTGGTGAAGCGCTAATGGGTAATCATGAATATGGTATAGATGCCGAAAGAATGATGGAGTATGCCTACCAAATAAAAGAAATAGTAAAAATAGATGGAATTGAACTGGCAATTGTAATAGGCGGTGGAAATATATTCAGAGGTATGGACGCTTCCGATTTGGGTATAGACAGAGCATCGGGCGATTATATGGGTATGCTGGCAACGGTTATGAACGGAATTGCTTTGCAAAGCGCCTTAGAAAAAATAGGCTTATATACCCGATTAACCTCTGCCATAGAAATGCCTAAAATTTGTGAACCTTATATCAGACGCCGCGCCATCAGACACCTCGAAAAAGGAAGGGTGGTCATTTTTTCTGCCGGTACCGGACACCCCTATTTTACCACCGACACCGCAGCCTCACTCAGAGCCGTAGAAATTGAAGCTGATGTATTACTAAAAGCTACCCGCGTGGATGGTGTTTATACCGCCGACCCCGAAAAAGATAAAACAGCTACTAAATATGATACCGTTTCTTTTAATGAAGTAATTACCAAAGAACTCAACGTAATGGATTTAACCGCCTTTACCCTCTGTAAAGAAAACGACTTGCCTGTTATAGTGTTTGATATGAACAAAGTGGGCAACCTCCGAAAAATCATCTTAGGCGAAAAAGTGGGAACTTTGGTAAGTTAGATAAAGCAAAAAAACAGATTCCGCCAACACTAACACTTGGTTTACCCCTTAAAATCGGGTATAAATACCTATATTTGCCGCCGGTAAATTACCTTAATTTTCACCGGCATGAATAATTACACTCCTTTTAACCCATTTCCGCCTTCGGAATCTGAGCAAGCCACACCCATACCCCCCCAACCCCTTATTGCACAGGGCTGGCTGCGAGCCTTGTTGTATTTTGTATTTTTTTTGGTGATTAGCGCTCTAATGCAAGGTTTGGGCTTACTTTTACTTTCCGTTGCCACCGGACAGGGAGTGAATGCCATTTTGCAATCGTTAGAAACAACAGAAGGAACACCGTATTTTTTAGTTGTTCAAATAATGGCGCTCAGCGGCACCATACTGGCAACTTGGGTGTTCAGGCATTTTATCGACAGGCAAACCGTATGGTCTTTGGGGTTTGATTACCAACATCGGTTTAATGATGCAATTATGGGTTTTGGCGTAGGAGCAGGGTTAATTGCCATCGGGTTTGTGTTGTTATGGGCAATCGGGGCAATAAAAATCATCGGGTTTCATGTTCACCCGTTAAACCTGTTTTTGTTTGTGTTGCTGCTTATTGCAGTATCGCTAAATGAAGAAATATCGGTTAGAGGGTATATGCTTTTTAACCTGCTTCAGTCTTTTGATAAGTATGTTGCCTTAGCAATTTCGGCTGTGGTGTTTGGTGTTCTTCATGCCCTGAACCCCAATTTTAGCGCCGTAGCGCTGCTCAATATCATATTAGCCGGTGTGCTGCTGGGAATATACTATGTGCATCAAAAAAATTTGTGGTTTCCTTTTACCCTCCACTTTGCGTGGAACTTTTTTCAGGGTCCGGTTTTTGGTTTTGAAGTAAGCGGTACTAACCTCAGTGGCATTATAGAACAAGAGGTAAGCGGCAGTGTTTGGCTCACCGGCGGCAGTTTTGGCTTTGAGGGCTCTGTTTTATTGAGTGTATTACTGCTGGCAGCTATTGGTTTTACCCACAACCTATACAAAACAACCACCCACAAAGAAACCTACCCAAGTAATTTTTAACCTGCCTCCAACAAAATAAGCCAATCTGTATCACCCAATACTTTTTGGGTTTACCTTTGCAATATACAGCCGTTTAAAAATAAATACTATGGTAACAGCTTTTGCCCCGGCTACTGTAGCCAACTTAAACTGCGGATTTGACGTGCTGGGTTTAGCCATTGACGCACCCGGCGATGAAGTAAGCGTTTGGTTTAATGAAACCAAAGGACAAGTGCGTATTCAGCAAATAGAAGGCGATGGGGGTAAATTGTCTTATGACCCCCAAAAAAATACCGCTACTGCCGGCATTGTAACCCTATTGCGGCACGTAAACGCTAAAAAAGGCGTGGACGTAATCATCAGGAAAAATATGCCGCTTGGCTCCGGCTTAGGTAGCAGCGCAGCCAGTGCAGTAGCCGGCGTAGTGGCTGCCAACCACCTGCTGGGCAACCCGCTTACTAAACGCGAATTGGTGGCATTTGCCTTAGACGGTGAAGAAGTTGCCAGCGGCGCTCGTCATGCCGATAATGTTGCGCCCTCTTTATTGGGCGGATTAACACTCATACGGTCATATGACCCTCTCGATATTATAGAGCTGCCCTTTGCCCGAAACTTAAACATAGTGGTGGTTCACCCGCAAGTAGAAATACTGACCAAAGAAGCCCGACTTATACTGCCACAACAAATTCCGCTTGCCGTAGCAATTAACCAAACCGGTAATATAGCCGCATTTATTGCCGCATTGTACGAAAGAGATACAGCGCTACTTAGCCGAAGTATGACCGACTTGTTTGCAGAACCCTATAGAGCAAAGGCAATACCCTATTTTGCAGAGCTCAAACAAACCGCCCTGGCTAATGGCGCTGTTGCTTTTGGCATATCGGGTTCGGGTCCTTCTGTTTTTGCTATTGCCCCTACTCAACCTGCTACCGCAAAAGTAGCAAATGAAGTGTGCAAAATACTGCAATTGCACCAAATAAACTGCACTGCTTACATCTCCAAACTCAATACAAGAGGCGCCGAAATACTTACATAACCACATCTGCCGGCGCCAAATGTTGCTGCTTCCTAAATCAACCTATACAAATGTGCCATGAATGTTAAACCGGTTATTTTTCTTGCCTTTGCCAATGACCATAGCAGCTACCTCCAAGCGCTAAAAAAAGAACGAATACGCATACCGCAAGAGCTTCAACCCCTTGTAGATGAGCGGCTATGCGAGCTGGTGGTAGAGCCCGATGCTACCGTAGATGATGTTTTTAGGGTTTTTAACCAATATAAAGACCGCATTGCTATTTTTCACTACGCCGGACACTCCGAAGCAGGAGGATTGCACCTTGAAACCGAAGGCATTGTAAACCAATTGGCTAATGCCACCGGATTAGCCCGGTTGTTTGGACTGCAACAAAACCTGCAATTGGTTTTCCTGAACGGGTGCGCCAACAATGCACAGGTAAATCTGCTTCAGCAACAGGGCGTTAAAAATATCATAGCCACCAATACCCTCATTAACGATGATGCAGCGGTAAACTTTGCAAGCGCTTTTTACCAAGCCATAGGCAGCAAAGCCACCCTTGAAACCGCTTTTGCCAATGCCGAAGCCTATATGCAAACCACATCGGGCAGCACCGATATGCGCGCCTTAGTTTGGAAATCAAAACCCGAAAACACAAGCCAAAACCTGCCTTGGGAAAAATACTTTACCAACCCCAACTGGAGCATAATTCAGGCAGGCGTGTTTTATGGCGAAAAACCAAAGGTGCCCATCTTTATTGCCAACCACCCGACCGATTTGGAATGTGTGAAAGAAATGACCAAACACCTAAGCCTACTGAGCAGAGCCGGACAAATTTCTATTTTTGACTCGGCAAAAATAGCCGCCGGCGAGGAGCCCGATAAAGAACTGAAACGCCAACTCCTCAATGCCGCTATTATCCTCTTGGTCATTAGCCCCGATTTCCTTTTTTCGCCCGAAACGCAAGAGATAGAAGAAATTGCTACCCAACGCCACAGAGCAAAAACCGCCACGGTTATCCCAATTTTCTTTAAGGAAACAGACGTAAGGGGCGAAAACATTAAAATTCCCGATTATTACCCCGATTTTGTAAGACTGAAAGGACTGCCCGATGAACACGAAAAATGGTTCATCAGCCAGTGGGCAGATAAAGATGCCGCCTACACACTCATAGCCCGAAAACTCCGCGAATTGATAGAAAAGTATAGGAAGTAATAGGTAGGAAGCAGTGAGTGGTGTGGCTACACCAAAACTACTCCTACCCGTGTTTGCCTGTTTAGTTTATGCCATGTATTTAAACAGGTTATAGCCCAACAACACAATGGCAAACGCCAGCGGGCCTATATAAAAACGCCATAAAGTTACTGAAAACATTAAGCTAAGCGTAGATGCTTTTACAGGCTCACTCTCAGAAATGACATGGTTGCTGATATAGTACGTTTTTGTGCTGTCGTCAGCCAATTTTGTAATGCGAGTAAAGGTATTTAGGTCATACAAGTAAGCCTCTTTATTAAACATGCGATATTGTACCACCCACTTGTATATATTTCGGTACAGCCTTTCGGTACTGAGGAAAAAGGCATCTAAATACCAAAAACACAGTATGGGCACCAGTAGCAAGGTAGAGGTAAAAATACCCATAACCTGATTGTTCTGTGCCGTTAACTTATCTATGGAAAAAGCAATAATGGCGCTAAATAAGGCAATTGTCCAAGCCTTAACTTGGAAAGAATTGCTTGCCATGCGCTTAATTACGTCTTGTATCAGAGCCAATTCTTTTTGCAGGATTTCTTTGTGATAGTTGAGGTTTTCGGGGGTCATGTGGACAAAGGATTTAAAGATGAAGCAAAAATGGTTAATTCTTCGTTAAAGGCGGCTATTGTTTAGAGATTTTAAAGGTAAAGTTATCTTCTTTGATAAGTTACTAACATTAGATGGTCTTTTAACTTGCGAACCAAATCAACCCAAGATGCATCACTATCTGGCTCAAATGTAGTAATGACTGCGATGTTTCTCTCTCGCAACTTTCTGATTTCGCTTTTTAGTTGATTAAAATTGGGCGTTTGAGGTAACAATACTACCAAACAATTTTGGGGACTAATTTGCCTATACCATTCTGTTTGCAGCAATTCTGTTGATAATATATAAACCAACAAATGGTATGGTTGTGGATTTTGCAACAAATAATGTATTTCTCTTACATGATTATCATTCCATGCTTCGCAAAACGGAGATACAATGGGGTTGGTAGGGGGCAAAATTAGCCCTGCATTCACCAACATATTTAATTCACCAATAAATCTGTTGCTAACTTCCGAGTTGTTATTTTCACCTGAAGCGATATAGCTTAGATAAAAAGGAATTATTTTTAGTTCCCAAATACTTGTTTGTTCAGTTAAACGAAGATAAAAACGGTAGTAGGCATTAGCTAGGGTATCTGCTGCTTGAGGACTTTCCTCAATTACTGCTATTTTTTCCCCATACGAATAAAAGGAAAAGTGTGGTATTTTAATGTTTGAAAAGTAATCGTCTAAACTCAAATTATTGAGTTGATATAACTCACTATAAAAATCCTCAAATTTTCTTTTGTATATAGCTTCCCATTCTATTCTCAGTTGTTGCTCTTGCATTTCTATTCGTGAAGGCAAGGGGTATATAGACAAACTATTACTACCCCATCTGCGACGATATTCCATCGCTTTTTTACCCACCTCAAACACACTATCGAGGTTTTGTTGGTTTGGCGAAAATACCAACACTAATTTAGTTGGCAACAGTACAGTACATATACCTCCCATATCGGTATAACCGGTGCGAGAATCTATCAGTACATAATCGTACTGCGATGAAATATAATCGGCAAAATAGCTGAAGAATGAGGGTATTTTTTTAAAAAAACGCTCCCAATCAAATTCGTCCACATTTTTGGCATAAGAAGCAGACAAGCTCCCCGCCTGAATAAATGAAAGGCGCATAGTGTTTGACAATACTATATCTTGGGTATAATCAGGTAAGTTCGACAAAAAAGTGTTGATGCTACTTTCATTTTCTGCACCATAAGGAATACTATCCAACTCATTGCTGGCTCGTATATAAAAATCAATTAACCCCAATTTATTGTGGTGGTCATTTGCTAAGTATGGGTAAAAGTATTTGTGTAAGCCCGGCGCTTCCAAATCCCAATCAATCATTAGAACCCGCCTACCACTTTGCGCTATCAAACAAGCCATATTAGCCAATGCCATGCTGCGCCCCACACCACCTTTATAGGAATAAAATGTAATGATATTTGCCATAACTAACTTAGTATAGGTGAGGGTAAGGTGGACGATTGGGTCTATTTGTGTCGATAAAATTGGTTATTTCCTGCAATCCTTCTTGACTTTCAAAATCTATCAGGACAAAATTAGCGCTATTCCTGCATAACTCCCCCTCCTGATTACGCAAATTTGCACTTACGCTGTCTATGTATTCAACAATCTCCCTTACCAACGGTTTTAGCTTAGGGTGTCTGTGTATGGGAGGTGTTCCCTCAACATCGGGGTCAAAATCACAAAAATCAGCATAATAACGGCGAACTGTGAGTAAATCAGGTATCTGGTCTCTTCCCCTTAAAATAATAGGTATGATACAGGAAATGTTATTATTTTGTAGCAATTGTCTAAATTCTTGTTCACGTCGTAGCATACCTTCCAATTCTGAGGCACAGAAAGGGCTTCGATTGCTAAAATAGTTAGGCGTAAATACCACTATAAACGTACAACTGTAATAAACCGCCTCCGAAAAAATATCATTTATAAGTGGAGCCCCGCGCATAGCTTGTTGGTCTAAAAAAACAGGCATAAACATATCGCCAATATTCCACATTTCCATTTCGTTACACAAAGCAGTATATAATTGGTTAGCAACGGTATTAAGCGTACCTTGCTCAAACCTTCCATTCCGATAGCTAATAAAAACAGAGTGCCTAAATCCCATAAGTTTAATTTTTAGTTTAATTTCAAATTGCCAAACACAGTAATAATATCTCTTAGTTTCCCAACAATCTCCGTCCATGCCTCGTCTTTACGCTTATATTTGCTAACGGGCGTTCCCTTGTTGGGTAGAACATTTAACTTGGCAAAAGGGGTAGTATCCCATAAACATGAACGTATTATAATGGGCACAATGCGAGCTTCTCCCTTATCATGTCGGCCCATGGCTTGCTTCATCTCTATATCCCAGATATATTTTGTATTTATAAAATCAGGCGAAACCAAGAACAAGATAATATCCGCTGTCATTAACTCCTGTTTAATTTTTTTATCCCATTCCTCTCCCGGTTGTAATTCGCTGTCGCTCCATGTGCTTATTAAACCTTGCTGTTTAAACTGCCCTAATTGTACTTCTAATGCCTCTTTGTAGCTTTCATCAACTTTGGAATAGGAGATGAAAATTTTAAGCGATTTCGGTTTGGAAAAATTAGTTACAAAAACATCCTCAATTAAGCGGGTAACACTTACATCAATATAACTAACCGAACATTCTACTGTTTCTTTCCCATTCTCTTTTCGACGTAGGAGGTCTTCATAGTCATAAAAATGAGGTTTCTGTTTAGTGGCTACTCTATTTTTACAAGTTGGGCAAATACAAGGCACCCATTTTTTGGGATTTAAACCGTCTTTACCATAACTGCGGTTGATGCTGTCTAACTGACGAGCTGTGAAACTCAAGAGCGTTTTAGCTTGGCTTCCTTTAGCGCGAAGTGTGATGCGGTTCTCGGCATAGGGCTCTATAATTTCGGCTTTGGTAGTGGCGCTTTCTGTATCATATAAAATACAACCTCTTGCCCATGCTTCATTTAAATTGGTTATATACTGGTGTGTACGCACAATTAGACGGTGTAGGATACCCTCCGGCATAAATGCGCCGTAATCATAGTACAATTGTATTTCTTCACCCTCCCCCCAATCGTATATTGGCGTTGAAACAGGCAACATTTGCGGTATGATGTATTCGCCCGCTTGGTCTTGACGCTCATAACAAAGCTCAAATTTCACCATCAGCGCAATGAGTTCATCTATATGATTCTGGTAAGAGGCATGGTTGGGGTGCGTTTGCTGCTGCTTTTTATCAGACTCTGTCCATATCCGTATTACATCCGTTTTGCAAAAACGCCCTTTGTTGTTGTTGGCAATGATAGGGTCGTCAAGCACAAAATATATGGCATCGGTTGCCCATTCTTTTTGAAGTATAACCAAATGTTTCAAAACTGCGTCTTCATGAAAATGGAGAAATACGCCTAAATCGTGAAACAGTTGGCTTAGGTCTTTTAGTTCTTCATATTGAGTAATATTGTGTTTGGCACATAAAGTATGCAAATCTTGTTGGCTCATAAAAGCGCTCTCTTTTTCCCTTGCTGCCAACTGCTCTCGCACCCTCACCCAATTTTCGGGAAGTGCTGTTCCTACAATGGGCATATTGGCAATTTCGTATTCTATTTTCGATTTTAGTTTTTCCCGTGTGTCTTTATCTTCCTGCTCTTTAAAACTGAGGTCTAATTTGTATGGTTTTTCGGCATGGCGCAACTGGGAAAATTTGCCCCACAACCCATTTTCATCTATCTGCTTCTGGCGATTATGCCTTTGGTTTTGCACCAAAAAAGTAGGCGTTTCGGGTCCTGCCAATCGCTCAATTTTTTGCAACCAATAATCAAGTCGGGTATCGTCTCGACTACTATCATCTACCAAGAGGTAAAAAGAGCGGTTGGTTAAAAATAAATTGTGGGTAGATCGGTAAATTTGCTGACCGCCAAAATCCCAAAAATGTATGGTGTAGGTTTCGTCATTGTAGGTAAAAGTGTAATCGTGTACATCTATGCCGCGTGTGCTGTGTTCCTCTGCCGGTAAAGCATTGGTGGGATTTAACAATTTTGTAAGCAACGACGTTTTCCCCACCCTTGCCTCGCCTACTATGAGCAATTTGGCTTCGTTTAGCTTTTTGGTAGCGCTTTTTTGCAGCCTTTCCCAATGCCGGAGCATGGCTTCCAGCCCTTGGCTCACTATTTCGGGCGGCGGGTTTCCTAATTTTTTATTCCCCTCTAAATTGATACTTTCTATTTCGAGAAAACCTGCCGCATTGGGCAGTTCAAATTCTTGGAGGTTATTGTTGGCAAGGTTGATGGCTTTGAGGTGGGGAAAACTGCCTTGCAGGGCGATTTTTTGTATTTGGCTTTCGTATAAATACAGGTATTTTAAATTGGGGAAAACAGCGCCCGATAGCGCTACTTCTTGCAACTTTTCTTGGTTGTAGCTTATGTCTAATACGGTTACATCGGGCAGAGGGGGTATGCCGGTAAGGTTTAGTTGGGTAAACCTATTGCAGCTGAGGTCTAAAAATTGGGTTTTCTCTTTTCGGGCATTTTGTAATACATCGGCTACCTTAGCATTGGTAAGGCTTTGGTTGTTATGAAAACGGTGTTGGGTAAGTTGGTTGTGGGTAATGTTGGCGGGGGGCATGGTAGGCAGAGGGTTTGTTATTTGTTTGTGTGTTGTTTGTGTTGTTTGTGTGGGCACAAACAACGGAGCGGCAAATAAGTGAGTTCAACAGCAGCGCTTTGGAGCGGAGGTGCGCCTACTTGCGCTGCTGTTGTATGGGTGTGCGCCGGTAAAGGCAGCAGAAACAACCTGTTCAACGGTATAGCAAGTATAGGGGTTGAGCTGGGGCGACAGCGAGGCGGAAGCCGATGTGGTTGTTCCTGATATCGGGTTGGTTGTTGTTGCGGTTGGCGAGGCGGCAGTTGTGGGCGTTGTTGTTCCACGAACCGCCGCGGCAAACGCGGTTGCCCGTTGTGCCTTGGCTGTTTCTTGAGGGCAAATGTAGGGTTTTTGTAATTATTTAGCTACTACTGTAAACATTTTTTTAGATGCGCCAAACAATGACAAAGCGCAGGCGGGCAGGTTATGGCAGGTTAGCAAAAACCTGTTGCCGTAGCCGGTAAGAAGCTGCTTTTTGTACAAATGCCAGCAGTGGCAGCATGTGCTGCCGGTAATGCTCTTGTGTAAGGGTGTTTTGAGCTAATTGCCGGTTTAGGTTTAGAGCTTTCCGTTTAAAGCGTTTGCGGCTGCGCGAGGCAAGGGTTAGGCTGCGCTGCCATACTACATAGCCCAAATAAGGCAACCCGTGGCTGATAGCATTGATAATGGTGGGTTTAAGGGTGCAATTGAGCTGCTGCTGTAAAAATTGCTCAAATTGTTTTACTTGCCGGTGCAGGGTGGGCAGGTGGTGGTGCCATAGTACCATATCGTCCATGTAGCGTACATAAGCGGGCATACGCAGGGTTTGTTTGGCATAGTGGTCGGCTTGGGCTAAAAAGTGGTTGGCAAAGTACTGGCTGCACAGGTTGCCTATGGGCAGTCCTTTTTGTGGGGCGGTTTGGTAGGAGTTTATAATTTGGTAAAAAATGCGCAAGAGGTGGTTGTCTTTAAAAAGACGGCGCAGTGCGGTTTTGAGCAGGGTTTGGTCTATGGTTTCAAAATACTTGCGCACGTCTAATTTGGCAAAATAGGCGTATTTTGCCGAAAAATAGCGGGCGCGGTCAAGGGCTTTATAGGTGCCTTTTTGCGGGCGGCAGGCATAACTATCGTAAATTTGGTATTTTTCAAAATAAGGGTGGCATACATTCATGAGAGCGTGGTGCAAAACCCGCTCCTTAAAACTGCCGGCACAAATAATGCGCTCTTTGGGGTCATAAATGGTAAAATAGCGGTAGTTGCCTATTTGTACCTTGCCGCTGCGTATTTCTTGCTGCAAGGCAAGTAAGTGGTGGTGCAGGTTTTTGACAAACGCTTGAACTTCGGGCTGGTGCATTTTGCCGCGTTGGGCTTTGTGGTAGGCTAAATACAGATTATCTAACTCAGTTATGTGGGGTATCAGGTATCCTATCGGTTTCATTTGCCGGTAGTTCGGGGGTTTGTATTTGCTGTAGCAGGGTTATAAACTGCTCGCCGTATTTGGCTATCTTTTTTTCTCCTATTCCTTTTATGCTTTTCATGCCTGCCAAAGATACATCGGTAAGCTGCGATATGTTTGAGAGTTCGTCATCGGTAAATATGACGTAAGCGGCTACGGCTTCTTCGTTGGCTATTTTTTTGCGCAACACACGCAGTTTGTCAAATTTGGCGTATCCTACTTCGCCAAGCAGGGCGCGGTAGTCTTTTTTTACGGCTGTTGACTCGCGCAGTCTGTTCTCTTGCTGCCCTACCGGCAAAGGTAGGTATTTTATGCAAAAACTCCAGTAAACACTGCTGCCTTTTTCTATTAGCCTGCTCTCTATATCTAATACCCGCACACTGCGCAAAAAACGGTTCATGTCTGTTTCAAATGCCTCGCTGTGCAGTATGGGAATGGTGAAAAGTTTGATTTGCATTTTCGTATTACATTTAATTTTATGTGTCAAATATTTTTCGCCGCGCTCCCCCCAATCCCCAGAGCCGTTTTGTTCTCCCCTCCAACCCATCCTCAAAGAATGGGGGAGTTTATATTGTACGTTTTTCAAGGTTTTGGGGTGCCTTTTTAGGATGCTAATGTCTGTTTTTTTCAGAAAAATAGCGGGTAGGACAGAATAAATCGGCTCTGCCCCAGCCCCTTCTTGTTCCTTTTTGTTCTTGTTGCAGTTGCGGCAAGGCGCTACCGCTTTGCCTTGCTCGCCCTGCAACCGAACAAAAAGGGTACTGTTTTTTTTCTCAACCCCTACCTTGCTTCCCGCTAAACTGGGGCGACAGCGAGGCGAAAGCCGATGCGGCCGTTCCCGAAATCGGGAAGGATGACGCGGTAGGCGAGGCGGCAGTAGCGGGCGTCGTCGTCCCACGAACCGCCGCGGCAAACGCGGTTGCCCGTGTCTGTCAGGTCTTCTCTGCCATCGTCTGCCTTGTAGGGGTAACGTCTATACAGGCTGCTGCACCACTCCCATACATTACCGCTCATATCGTAAATGCCCAATTCGTTTGGTTTTTTAAGCCCTACGGGTTTGGTTTGTTGGTGGCTGTTTTCGCCATACCAGCCTACCTCGTGCAGGTTGTTGCTGCCGGCATAGGTATAGTTTTGGCTGTTTATACCGCCTCTTGCGGCAAACTCCCACTCTGCCTCGGTGGGTAGGCGGTAGCGGTAGCCGGTGGTTTTACTCAATTTTTCGCAAAACGCCTGTGCATCACGCCATGATACATTTTCTACCGGGTGTTCGCTACCTTTAAAGTAGCTGGGGTTGTTGCCCATTACCGCCTCCCATAGCGCTTGGGTTACGGGGTATCGGGCTATGTAAAAAGTGGGTACGGTTACTTTGTGTCTTTTTTCACCCGCTTCTTTATCACTTCCCATGTTAAAGCTACCGCCTTGTACTTGTACAAAATAGTTTTTTGGCAGCAGCAGGTTGCCGGTTTGCAGGTGGGTATGGGCTTGGGTGGGGTTTGGGTGGTTGGTGGGCATATAAATTAGTTTTTTACCATTGTCTGTTCTGTGTAGGCTGTTGTTGGTAGCGGCAAGATAATTGGTTGAGCTTAAGTGTTAAGACAATTTTGGGTGCGTAGTGGTTGAGTGGGGTAGGGTTGGTTTTATTCGGGGAAATATAGTAATATAAAAACTTATAGGTTTTGAAAACATATAAGTTTTAAACATGAGTTATATTTTCACCTTTTACAAGCAACGGAGAAAAACACAACTTTGTGTAACTGATAAGAATACAAACCAATTATTTTGTCAAATAAAATTTGTTTAATTTAGTTCATCACAACAAAACTTGCCAAAAAATAACTACCTTACTCCAAAATTATTTTCTACTATTTTTTAATTCAAAAATGACAAAACCATGGCAAACACTATTTACGCTTTATTAGTAGGTATAAATAAGTATCAGGCATCCGACAAACCCTTAAACGCCTGTATAAACGATGCCAACAATATGAAAACCTACTTAGAAACAGCCGCCGCCCAAAGCGGAGCGAAACTGAGCTTGGTAATGCTGACCGATGAGCAGGCAACACGCGAAAAAGTGCTGCGCACCTTTGAAAAACAACTGGGGCAGGCAGACAAAGATGATGTAGCGCTGTTTTATTTTTCGGGGCACGGAGGGCGAGAGAGTGCGCACCCGGCTTTTAGGCACACAGAAAAAGACAATACGCTGGAAACCCTCATTTGCCACGATTCTGCTTATGTGCGCGGTATAGCCGATAAAGAACTCCGCTACCTGATACATAAAATATCGACCAAAAACCCGCATGTAGTTATTATTACCGATAGTTGCCACAGCGGCGATGTTACCCGCCATAATGACCCCGATTACAGGGTTAAACAAATTTTTCCGCCAGCCAAGGAAAAACTCGGCTCTGTGTTTGCTCAGCGCAGTTGGAAAGAGTTTATTTTTTCAAATGAGTTAACCGAAACAAAGGCTAATGCCTCTGCCGCAAATTTAGATGCCGTACTTCCGCAGGGCAAACATGTACATATTGCCGCCTGCAAATCAGAGGAGGAGGCAATTGAAGTGGGCGATAACGGCGTTTTTACCTATGCATTGCTGCAAGTATTAACCAAAAGCGCCGGCAATATCACCTACCAAAATCTCCATAACCGACTATTGGCGCTTGCCGATGAAAATTTGGCGGTCTATAACCGTAAACAAACGCCTCAAATTTATGTTTTCGATAAAAACCATAAAAGCGCCCTATCAGCAGCGCCCGATGTGCTGTACGAACGCTTTTTGGGCGGGTTGGTAAAAGGCGAACCCATACATGCAAATGTTACCTATAATGCCATAGGTAATTACTGGCAAATAGATATGGGGGCTATACACGGGCTGCCCACCATAGGGTTAGAAACCATTAAAGTTGATGTGGTAAATGACCAAACCAAAAGCACCATAGCTAAGGCAACCGTAAAAAAGGTTTTTGCCAACCATGCCGAAATTACCATTAACACCAATAACTATATCAGCACTTCCGATACCTTTGGCGCTTTTGTGAGCGATGTCCTTGCCACGCCTTTGCTGTTTACCACCGCCGGAAACACAGCCGGCATTGCCCTCCTAAACAGTTTTTATTCCGATAACCGCCGCCGCCTTCAACGGTCAAACATTTTTGCCGCCCAACGAGGCAATATGCTCAACGCCTACCGCATTACTGCCCAAAACAACCGCTATGAACTCACCTATGGCAACAGCAAACTGCCCTTGGCAAGAGCCATAGAGGGTTATACCCGCTCTGCCGCCAATGCCATGTTTACCTACCTTACGCATATAGCCCGATGGCAGTATGTAAAAAAATTTCCGAAACAACAATGCCGCTTCTGCTATCAACCCTCTTGATATTTCGCTGAAAGTATTTTACCAAATGCCCGATGGAACGCAAAAAGAGGTAACTTTTAATGACCAAAACAAAGGCGTAGCCGGTTATGCCCAAATACCACCGCAAAACAGTACCACCAAACAGCCCGAAGGGTTGGTAAAAATAGCCATTACCAACCATGCTGCCACCACACCCTATTACTGTGCCTTAGCGTATATGGGGCAATTATTTGATATTGTTACCGATACCTTTGCCAACGGCTCTGTTTTAATGCTGCCCAAAACCACCGTTTATGCCGGCATTGCCCTGCCAAACGGCAAACGCACCGATACCATTCCGCTTGTTCAGGAAGAATTTATTAAATACTATAATTTCCATGAATCTTTTTTCGGGTTATTGCTCCTTACAAGTACGCAACCGCTTTCTATAACGGGGTTTGAACAGGAAGCCCTGCCTTCGCCCAAAACCGACACCAGAGGCGAAACAGAACCAATAACCGTAATAGAAAGAGACCCGCCCGCCCCTGCTCAAAAATGGACTGCCCAATACTTTGACGTAAAACTGCCCAACCCGTACTTTACCGCGCCTACGCCTTAACTGCCCCTAAAACACACATCGGAAACATTATGCGGTAAAAAGTATTTGCCGGTTAATTTTGGTTGTTTTATAGGTTTCCTTTCACAAAATCTTATGCACCTTCCAAACCCATAAGATTTATTATGCAAGTTATCTAAAATCAACCGTTTGTCAGGTGAAAAATGGGTATAATTTCGCAAAATCGCTTACCTTTAAGCGTTTTTTGTTTCACTGCTTACAAATTACTCGCACTACTATGACTACCCAAGCGCCTCAAAAATCGTGGATAGAAGTCTTAATTGACTTTATAAAAAGTTTGTTTACTATATTTTCGCCCGATAAAAAGGAAGAAGAAACCAACCCTCGGGTAGTGGAAAATGAAACTACCGAAAAAGAAACAACGCAAGAGCCGCCGCCGCCCGAAGATTACGTTACCGCCACCTTAGATACCGAAATGGGTGAGGCTACGTTTAAGTATGGCAATACCGTTATTACCCTCACAAAAAGTAAAAAATACGTAGCCGTTCAAACGGCAGAAGACCGAAGTATATTATCGGGCATGCCTATTACAAGGCGCATCAGCAAACCCACTTTTAAGGAAGAAACCGAGCATTTAGGCAGTTTTGAACTCATAGAAGCCTATAACCAAAGCCCCGCTGCTGTAGATAGCGCCCTTAATGAGCTGCGCAGCCTGCCCACCGTAACCATTGGCACGCATGTTTACCACAATACAGAGGTAAAAAACGACATGCCCCTTATTCCTACCGGGCAATTGTATGTAGTATTTAAAAAAGAGGTATTGCCCGATGCCCGGCAACAACTGCTGCAAAGCCTTTACCTACTTATTGCCGAAGACCGGGGCGAAAACCGATACATTGTAAACACAACACCCGATTCGCCCAACCCCATTAAAACAACGGTTGCCCTCCAAAATTCGGGCTTGGTGGAAGTGGCAGAGCCCGAATTAGAAGCGCCCATGAATTTTAACAATTTTGCCCTGCCTACCGATAACCTGCTAAAAGACCAATGGCACCTGCAAAACCGAGGGCAACACGGCAATTGGACTGCCACTGCATTTAAAGCCGGCGCCGATGCCAAAGTGATAGATGCATGGAGTTGGCTAAAAAGCACCGGCAGCAGCAATATTACCGTTGCCGTTATTGACAGCGGATTTGACCTTAACCACCCCGATTTAAAGGGCAACGGCGGTAAAATTGTTGCCCCGTGGGATTTTGATACCGATACGCCCGATGTATCGCCCCGCGCCGGCGACTGGCACGGTACCCCCTGTGCAGGTGTGGCTGTGGGCGCTGCCAATGGCATAGGCATAGTAGGCGCTGCCCCCAATGCCAAACTGCTGCCTATAAGATCGGTGGGTATTTCGGATACGTACATTGAGCGCATGTTTAACCACGCCGTTATGAACGGAGCCGATATCATCAGCAATAGCTGGGGCGCATCATCGCCCGGCTTTACACTCTCTACCCGTATGATAGAAGCCCTGCGCAAAGCCGCCACCCAAGGCAGAAACGGCAGGGGTTGTATTATTGTATTTGCTGCCGGCAACAGCAACGTTAGCATCAGCAATGCAGCTAACCCTAATGCGGTAATGGGTTTTGCCACCCACCCCAATGTTATAGCCGTTTCCGCCTCCAACAGCCGCGATGAGCGCTCCTCTTACTCCAATTTTGGCAAACAAATTTCGGTATGCGCCCCCTCTAATGGATCGGGCGGCGCCGGCGTACTTACCGCCGATGTAGGAGGCACCATGCTGCTGCCCAGTGGCGATACCGCGTTTAAAGGCTACGATGCCTCCGATTACACATCGGGTTTTGGCGGCACTTCCAGCGCTTGTCCGCTTGTGGCAGGTGTTTGTGCCCTCATTTTATCGGCAAATCCCAATCTTACAGCCGCACAGGTAAAATCTATCTTAGAAAAAACAACCGATAAAATAGGTTTGCCCAATGATTATGACAGCAGCGGACACTCTATATACTTTGGCTACGGCAGAATAAATACCCTGAAAGCGGTGCAAATGGCTAAAAACGGACAGGTGGATAATGTAAATCCGGCACCCATTCCGCCCCCTCCCCCACCCCCGCCCACGCCGGTACCCTCTCCAACTCCCACGCCTACGCCAACTCCTCCGCCTACCCCGCCACCCGTATCGCAACCGATAGAAGTACTAAACCTGCCTTTTGAAACCTTAGTGAGCGGCGCTCTAAGCGCTACCAACCAAGAGCATATTTTTAAGGTACTCATTTCTGATGACCTCACCATTAAAATTGACTCTCCTATTGGCGATAAAAACATAGATTTTGACCTATATGTGCGCAAAAATGCCCTGCCCGAACCCGCAAGACGGCTGTACGATGCCGTAAGCGCTAATGAGGGTTGCGATGAATCTGTATCTTTAAATAATGTATCGGGCACCTATTTTGCCCTCATAAGAGCTTATCAGGGCAGTGGCGCATACAACTTAGCCGCCTCTTTTTCAACCGCCCTGCCCGAAACCGGCGCTCGCCTAATTACCTTAGAAGCCCACACCGGCGGCATACTGCGCAAACCACAATTGCCCGATATTGGTTTCAGGCTCAATACCACCGGCAAACTTACCATTACACTCATAGGTGATGACCACGCCAATTTTGACCTCTATGTTAAACGCGGCGCTCGCCCAAAATGGAACGATTTTGACGGCAGAGGCATTAAAGACAGCTCAACAGAAAAGGTAGAACTAAATAATCCGCAACCCGGCGTTTACTACATTATGGTGCGCTCTGCCAATGGCGCCGGTTATTACAACCTGTGGGTTAATTTAACCTAAAAAATAGCCACTGCCAATGCTGCAACCACATTTGGAACTCATTGGTTATACCGATGACCTTCACAATAAATCTGCCCCGCCACTGCTCTTTGTGCATGGCGCATGGCACGGCGCTTGGTGCTGGGACAAACACTTTTTGCCTTATTTTAGCCAAAACGGCTACCGCAGCTACGCCCTCAGCCTTAGCGGACACGGGCAAAGTTACAAGCCACAACCTTTTTGGCAAACCGGTATTGCCCAATATATAAAAGATGTAGAAACCATTATTGGGCAACTGCCCCAAAAACCCATTGTAATAGGGCACTCTATGGGCGGTTTTATTGTGCAAAAGTTATTAGAAAAAAACAGCCCGCTTATAGCCGGAGCTGCCCTATTAGCGCCGGTGCCGCATTTTGGAGCCATTAAAATTATACTCAAAATGGCAGCGCTTTACCCAATAAAATTGCTGCTTGCTAATGTAAAACTGAGCTTATACGGTTTTGTAAATACGCCGGAATTGGTAAAAAAACACTTTTTTTCGCCCACCTTGCCCACTGCAACCATACAGGAGTATGCCTCGCTCATGCAAGACGAAGCCTACCGCGTTATGTGGGATATGCTTTTGCTGCAACTGCCTAAACCGAGCAACTTCGAAAAAAAAATACCCCTTCTGGTACTTGGCGCAGCCAACGATTTTTTAGTTTCGCCCGATGATGTGCAAAAAACGGCGCTCGCTTATGGCTCTAATGCCACTATCATACCCAATATAGCCCACGATTTAATGTTAGACACAAACCGGCAAACAGCAGCCCAAACACTGCTCCAATGGCTCAACAGCCTGAGCGTAAACTCCAATGCCTGAAACAAAAAAACAACAGCCTTAACCTTTAACACCCCAATACCATGCCCACTATTTTTTCCCGAATTGTAGCCGGTGAAATTCCTTGTTACAAAATAGCCGAAACCGAACGCTGTTTTGCCTTTTTAGACATTAACCCCATTGCCAAAGGGCATACCTTGGTCATACCCAAACAAGAAACCGATTACCTGTTTCATCTTGACAACAACCTGCTCGCAGAGCTGATGATCTTTGCCAAACAGGTTGCTCTTGCCATTGAAAAAACAGTACCTTGCCAGCGCATTGGCGTAGCGGTTATTGGGCTTGAAGTGCCTCATGCACACATACACTTAGCGCCCATAAACACCCTGCACGACCTTGACTTTACCAAACCCCGCGTAAAACTCTCTGCCGCCGAGTTTGCACAGCTTGCACAGGATATTGCCGGCAATATGTAGCAGTGGGTATCGGGTAGTTTTGGTAGATAGTAGATGTTAGTGGTTAGTGGTTAGTGAAATAGCGAATAGTTGGTAAATGGTATTCACAACTCACAACTCATAACTCATAACTCATAACTCATAGCTCATAACTCATAACTCATAACTCATAACTCATAACTTTTCACTTTTCGTTTTACCTTTGTGCAGCCTTATCTTGGGCAAGTAAGCAATTGCAAAACAAAATATGCTACAACAAATACCTTTCCTCAAACATTTAGACAAAGGCAATTTTTTCCTCATTGCCGGGCCTTGTGCCGTAGAAAGCGAAGAAATTACCAGTCAAATAGCCGAAACGCTTGCCACAATAACCGACCAACTCCAAATACCCTTTATTTTTAAAGCCTCCTACCGAAAAGCCAACCGTTCGCGACTTGACTCCTTTACCGGTATTGGCGATGAAAATGCCTTTGCCGTATTAGAAAAACTGCGCAATAACTACCAACTACCCATTACCACCGATATTCATTTGCCCGATGAAGCAGCTACAGTGGCACAATTTGCCGATGTTTTGCAAATACCGGCTTTTTTATGCCGACAAACCGACCTGTTGGTAGCTGCTGCACAAACCGGTAAAACGGTCAATATCAAAAAAGGACAGTTTTTATCGCCACAGGCTATGCAGTTTGCCATAGATAAAGTACGCCAATCGGGCAACCCGCATGTTATGGTAACGGAGCGCGGCACCACCTTTGGTTATACCGATTTAGTGGTCGATTTCAGAAGCATTCCCATTATGCAAGCATTTGAAGTTCCGGTAGTGCTCGATTGTACACACTCCTTACAGCAACCCAATCAATCTGCGGGCGTTACCGGTGGTTTACCTCACCTCATCAACACCATTGCCAGAGCAGGCATAGCAGCAGGCGTAAACGGCATATTCATAGAAACACACCCTCAGCCCGAAAAAGCTAAATCAGACGGCGCTAATATGCTGCCATTGCACCAAATAGAGAAATTATTGACCCAATTGGTACAAATTAAGCGGGTAATTGCCTAACTTTGACCCTAATTTAGACTGTGTACTCTGCCGGATTGCCTTTTTGTGTGTTTTTCCGGCTCTAAACACCCGTTTATGACCAAATTCCCCAAACTGCTGGGCTTTCTTTTAATGTTCCTCCCGCTTAAAAGTTTAAACAGCTACACCGAATATGTGGACATATCGGACTACCGCATTTGTTATGCCCGCGATATGGGCGGCTGTCTGCCCGACCCTAAACCCGAAGATCTGCCTTTGCCCGATAGCCAACCGGTACAACAAATAAAGCAGGCATCAGTGCAATCGGTTCTTGCCAATGCTCTCCATGAGCCTGTTCAGCAGCATACAAGCAAGAAAAAAGCCAAAAAACGCAGCAACCACACCGCCTCTGTTAAAGGTGGGTACGATGTTTTTATGGCATCTATTGAAGGGACAGATAATTCTAATACTCCCGAAGAACCTTCTTACCGTGCCACATCGAGCAGGCGAGTGGTTAAAGCTGCCGGCGCACCCGCCGATGACGTTATCAAATATGCCCTAAACATGCTGCCCGATGCCAAACCACATGAAATTTATACAGGCTACAAACCTTCTATAGCACAAGGCAGCTATAAATCTGTACTTACAGACGTTAAAAAACACCGCCAATACCTTGCCGACCGCTTAGAAAGAAGCCAAAACAGCGAGGAACGAAATGCCATAATCCAAGATGCTGCCACTTTATTTTCTGATGCATTCCTGAACCATGTTATGCCATTTTGGTATGGCACACCTTGGGATTTTAACGGTCATACCGATTACCCGGGCAAGGGTTATGTGGCTTGCGGCTACCTTGTTTCTACTACACTCACCCATTTGGGGGTAAACGTAAACCGGTTTACGCTTGCCCAGCAGTGGCCTGTTGATATGGTGCGCAGCCTATGCCAAAACGATTATTACCATTTTGGCGCTAAATCGGAAGCAATACAAGGCATTAGAAATATGGGCTATGGCTTGTATTTAATGGGGCTCGATAACCACGTAGGTTTTATTAAATACGACCAGTGGGGTATCCATTTTATCCACTCCAACTGGGCAGGAAGCCGTACAGTTGTTTCTGAAGACCCACAGTATTCTACTGCTTTTACCGCATCGCAGAACTTCTATGTGGGTAAACTTTCTACTAACAACACCTTTATAACCAAATGGCTCAATGCCGGTTATTTTAAGGTGCATAAGGGGTAATTTGAAACTGCCATTGGAAAACTTTGCCCAAGCAATGCATGCTTTATCAACGCTCCTTTTATTACTCCGCTGCGGCTCCTAAAAAAATGGTACTCACTTCTTTGTTTACAAAGTTAAACACTAATCCGCCATACATGCTGCCGGCAATGATGTAAGCCGTATCGGTAAACTCGGTGTCTATTTCCTTTTTGTATGCGTTCAAAACCTCGTTATAAGCCGACCCAATGCCCACGTTTCGGGCGGTTTTGAGTGTACTGGGCTTGTTGAGCGTAATACTGAAAACAGTAAATTTTTTCTGGTCTTCGGTACTCATGTTTAGGGTAATGCCCTGCTGCGGATAAACCCAAGTGGCATGGTGCAAACCATCGGCGCCCCATAGTTCGGATTTTGACTGGTGAGTGGGTTTTCCAAGCAGTTGTATCACCTCTTTATCGGGCAAATTGAGTTTCAGACTGCCAAAACTTTCGGTTTCCAAAAGCCCAAAATCGGATTCATTAGCATTTTTGCCTAACGTACCACCTGTTTGAGGCGCATCGGGCTCATCAGAACCGGTGGCAGCGGCAGGTTGTTGGGTTGTATCGGCGGCGGTGGTTTGGTTGGCAGCGCTTTTTGAGGCATCGGGTTGGCACGAGTAAAACACACCGGCACAAAGGGCAACTACTAAAAAGAGAGGTTGTAATGTTTTCATTAACTTGGCAGTAAAAAGTCAATAATGTTGATAGTACAAAGATGCTCTAATATCGGGTAAAACGAGCTTATTAGGGCTATTTTTCTTTGCCTTGAATCATTTTTTTACCACCCGATGTGCTTTTACCATCGGGATAACCCATTTTTGCCTACTTTCGCCGTGCAAAAAGTGTTGCCAAATGTAATTGTTCACCTAATCATCTTTGTTTACCAATGCTGAGTTTTTGGGAGCGCGAAAGTTTTACCCGATACCATTTACTGGTTATAGGCAGTGGCATTGTAGGCTTATCTACCGCCATAGCCTACCGGCAGTTGAACCCTACACACAGCGTAGCAATACTGGAAAGGGGACTTTTGCCCACCGGCGCCAGTACCAAAAATGCCGGTTTTGCCTGTATAGGCAGCCCCACCGAGTTGCTTTCTGATTTGCAAACCATGCCCACCCACAAAGTAGTGGAATTGGTAGCGCTTAGGCATAAAGGGCTGGCAATTTTGCGCAACAGGCTTGGCGATGCCGCCATAGATTACCGCCAAGAGGGCAGTTATGAAATACTGCGCCAAGAGGAACTGTTGTGTTTAGATAAATTAACCGAGCTAAATGAACTGCTGTATCCGGTACTGGGGGGCAATGCCTACTCGGTAGCGCCGCAGCAGTTGAGGGAGCAGTTTGGTTTTTCGCCACATTTTGCCCGAGCTATGGTAATTAGCCACTTTGAAGGTCAAATAGATACCGGAAAAATGATGCAAGCGCTGCTGCATGATGCCCAAAAACAAGGCATAACCATACTCAGTGGCGCAGAGGTTACAGCGTTTTCTGATGCAGGCAGCTCCGTACAAGTACAAGTAACACAATTGCCCTTTACCCATTCCATTACCCTGCGTGCCGCTAAATTAGCCGTTTGTACCAATGCTTTTACCCCTTCACTGTTGCCACAAGTACCCTTGGAGCCGGGCAGAGGGCAGGTAATAGTTACCCACCCTGTAGCCAACCTGCCGTTTAAGGGTATTTTCCATTTTGACGAAGGGTATTATTATTTCCGAAATTTTGGCAATCGCATTATTTTTGGTGGAGGCAGAAACCTGAGTTTTGCCGCCGAAAACACTACCGAACTCACTACCACCGAACACATTATCAACAATTTAACCCATAAGCTGAGGGAAGATATTTTGCCCCATACACCCGTACAAATAGATATGCAGTGGGCAGGAATTATGGCTTTTGGGCAGTCTAAATTTCCTATCTTAGAACAAATAAGCCCCTGTGTGGTAATAGGGGTAAAACTGAGCGGTATGGGTGTAGCTATTGGCAGCGCATTGGGCGAGCAAATAGCCCAAATGCTAAATGCCGGATAAAACGCAATTTATGGAACCTGTTTTTTACATGCAACGTTGCTTAGACCTTGCCCAATTAGGCGCTGGTTATACAGCGCCCAATCCTATGGTGGGAGCGGTTTTGGTTTACAATAACCACATTATAGGCGAGGGCTACCACCAAACTTACGGCAAAGCCCATGCAGAGGTAAACGCCCTAAACAGCGTAAAAGAAACCGACCGGGCGCTTATACCACATGCCACTTTATATGTGAGTTTAGAGCCTTGTTCGCACTTTGGTAAAACCCCTCCCTGTGCCGATTTAATCATTCAGCGCCAAATTAAACAAGTGGTGATAGCTTGCTCCGACCCCTTTGAGCAAGTAGCCGGACGTGGCATACAAAAACTGCAAAATGCCGGTATTACGGTGCAAGTAGGGTTACTGGAACATAAGGCACAGTGGCTGAACCGCCGATTTATTCATGCAGCCACCCACCACCTGCCTTGGGTGGTACTTAAATGGGCGCAAACCGCTGATGGTTTTTTTGCCCCGCCCAATCACTCCCGCAGGTGGATTACCAATGCTCCCGCAAAAATACTGGTACACCAATGGCGCACCCAAGAGCAAGCCATAATGGTAGGCACACAAACCGCCCTTGCCGATAACCCCATGCTCAATGTGCGCAATTGGTTTGGCAAGCCGCCACGCAGAATTGTATTGGATAAAAACCTGTCATTGCCCACCCATTTACACCTGTTTGCCCAACCACAGCCTACCTTAGTAGTTACCCAACAACCTGCCCCACATAATGCCCCCCTGCATATTACCTACTTTTCTGTGCCATTTGACCACAACCTGCTTCCTACGCTTTTGCAACATTTGTACCAACTAAACATACATTCCATATTAGTAGAAGGCGGACAACAACTGCTTCAATCATTTATTGACCAAAACCTATGGAACGAGGCAAGGGTAATTACCGCCCAAACTACCCGATGGGGTGAAGGCATTAAAGCCCCCAATTTGCCCCCAACTGCCCAAGTTTTAACTACCGATTACCTTTTTGACAATAGGATACAAATTTTAACGCCAATGGCACATCGGGCAAATAACTAATCTATCAAACTGCCGCAGTATTTACAATAAACAGCATCAGTATCGTGCCCATCCTTACCGCAGTTAGTACAAGTTATGGTGTTGTGAGCTTTCTGCTGCATAAGCGAAGAGGTTACAATGCCGGTAGGCACTGCCAAAACAGCATAACCCAAAATCATAATAACCGATGCAATAAATTTGCCTATTCCGGTAGAAGGGCTGATATCGCCATACCCTACGGTAGTTAGTGTTACTATTGCCCAGTAAATACTAACAGGTATGCTCTCAAACTGTGGGTTGATATTATGCTCAACAAGATATAAAACCGACCCGAAAATGGTTACGTTAATCAATACAAAAAACAAAAAAACAGTTAGTTTGGGCATACTCTCGCGCACAGCGCTAATGATAGTATTGCCTTGATTGAGAAAATTGTTGAGCTTAAATATCCTGAAAATCCGCAACAAACGCAAAGCTCTGATAATCATTAGGGAGTGTATGCCCGGGTAAATTATATCTAAATACATAGGCATAATAGAAAGCAAATCTATGATGCCCAAAAAGCTGATGGCATACAATCGAGGGCTATAAACACTATACAGCCGCAGCAGGTATTCAATGGTAAAAAAAATGGTAATACCCCATTCAATTTTCAAAAGGGTTGCTCCCCATTCGGGCTGTAAAGAGGGCACGGTTTCGAGCATGAGTACCAAAATACTCAGCCCTATCATTACCAGCAGTACCACATCAAATAGCTTACCCGCCGGTGTTTCTGCTTCAAAAATAATTTCGTGCAGTTTTTCTCTGAAAGGACTGAAATTTTCGGGCTTACGGCTGTTTTCTCTGCTGTCGAAGTGTAAAAAGTCCATACGTAGTGGGGAAGTTAATACTGTTCTTTGTCGTTCGGGAAATCTTCTAACTTAACGTCTTCTACATAACGCTGCACGGCGTTTTTAATATCGCCATAAAGGTTTAGGTATCGGCGTAAAAATCGGGGGTTAAACTCGTGGGTTATGCCCAGCATATCGTGCAAAACCAATACCTGCCCATCTACATAATGCCCGGCACCAATGCCAATGATAGGAATTTTAACCGCCTCTGCTACTCTTTTGCCCAATGCTGCCGGCACTTTTTCAACCACAATGGCAAAACAACCTAATTTTTCCAATAAAACAGCATCTTCAATGAGGCGCTCGGCTTCTTCTTCTTCCTTAGCCCTAACAGTGTAAGTGCCAAATTTGTAGATAGACTGCGGCGTTAAACCCAAATGCCCCATAACCGGCACACCGGCGCTCAAAATTCGGACAACGGAGTTTTTTACTTCTCTCCCACCCTCTAATTTAATGGCATGACCGCCCGATTCTTTCATAATCCGAATGGTAGAAGCCAATGCCTTTTTAGAATTGCTCTGGTAAGAACCAAAAGGCAAATCTACCACCACCAATGCCCGTTTTACCGCCCGCACTACCGATGAGGCATGGTATATCATTTGGTCGAGCGTTATGGGTAAGGTGGTTTCGTATCCTGCCATAACGTTAGAGGCAGAATCACCTACCAAAATAATGTCTATTCCGGCATCATCTACAATGCGAGCCATAGAAAAATCGTAAGCCGTGAGCATACTTATTTTTTCGCCTTGGTCTTTCATGGCTTGCAATACGTGTGTAGTAACTCTTTTAACATCAATGCGCTTGTGTACCGACATGGAAAAGGGTGTTAAAAAATGACAAAAACGGGGTTTGGGGCAAAGGTAATACGCAAAATACATTTAAAACCCCTACTTTTATGCCCGATTAACAAATTGTTGTGTTTTTGCGGTAAAATTTACCACCTTATGAAAAAATGGTTTTTAGTAGTGGCAGCTTTTCTGTTTTTTGGCAATGGTTGCAGCACCGATTTTGAAATAGCTACCGATTGGGAAGAAATTACCATAGTTTACGGTTTGTTAGATGCAGGACAGCAAACCCAGTACATCAGAATTAACAAGGCTTTCCTTAGCAAAAATACCAGTGCACTTGAAATAGCGCCTATTGCCGACTCGCTGTACCACAACCCACCGGCACAAGTGGTTATGAAAGCATTTGACAACCAAAATAACCTTAAACAAACGCTAAACCTCACCCGCGTAAACGCTGCCGATGAAGGCATTGTTAAAGATGAAGGTTTGTTTGCCGCTAATCCTTATTTTCTTTACAAAGCAGCTACCACCATTAACGACAGCTACCGTTATACCATTGAAATTACCACCCCCGAAAACAAGGTGATTACCGCCGGTACAGATGTGGTGGGCAATTTTGAAACCATAAGACCCGACCCCAATTTTGAGGTGAGCCTACTCAGCGAAAACTATACCATGCGCTGGTCGCCCTCTAATGAAGTAGGTATTTATGATATGGACTTGTTTATCCGCTACGACGAGCAGCGCTTAGACCCATCGGGAAATATCATTACCGTTCCCAAATCACTCAAATGGAACGTTTTTTCTAACTTAGTAAGAGAAACGGCTATTGAAACAGGCAGGGTTACCTATAATCTCAATATAGAAGCCTTTTTTAACTACCTAAACCAACAAATTGGTAATGTGGATTCGGTACAATACCGATTTTTTAAAGGGTTAGACTTTGTTATTCATGCCGGAAGCAACGAACTAAAAACCTTTAACGATGTTAAACTTGCACAATTTGGCATAACTTCCAGTCAAATTTTGTTAGAATACACCAATATAAACGGCGGTTTGGGCTTGTTTGCCTCCCGATACAGCAAACGCATAGAAAACGTAAAACTTACCACCCAATCTATTGACCTGCTTGCCTGCGACCCGCGCACCAAAGCCCTTAAATTTGCCACCAGCCCGGGTAATGTGGCTTTTCCTAATTGTAATTAAAATTTTTAATAATAAATTTCACCTATTTGCAATGCCATCATCATTATTTAGTTGCAGTTAAAATTTCTCCTATCCAAAAAAGGCAAACCAATGAACAAGAAAGACCAAGTGCTTACCGAACTTTTTGAGATTTGCCGGAAACAGAATAACTACGTTTTTCACAACGATTTGGTGAAAGATGTATCAAAGAAGGTAGGTTTTGGAAATCCTTTTGATGCTACCAAAATTGATAACAAAGATAAACTTCCGCAAATATTGCTTGACAACGATTTTGCAGTTATTCACTTGGGTAACGGAAATCATCAATTTATAAAAGGGATTGACAAGGTTTATCATAACTTTGAGCCAATTCAGGAAACTTTGGAATGGACTTACCAGAAAAGCCTACTCAACGAATACAATAGTAGTGAGAGCAACATTCTGTCGGTTGCCAATAACCAAAGAATTTTGCATCATTTTTTGTTTGGAAAGGATACTGAATTTGATAGCATAAACATAACACTAAGACCCAAAACTTACTTTCCTCATCGTACTAAAACAAGTTTTGCCTATAACTTTGGGAATGATTTACACCTTAAATTGGATAATATACAGATTGAGATTGACTTGACTATCGAATTTCAAGGTACTATTGGCGTATTTGAAGGGAAGAATGGCAAGCCTGATAGTTTTGCAGTTTATCAAATTTACCACCCGTTCTTGTACTATTACCAAGCAATGCAACTTTCTGACCTACAAGATAAAATAAAAGAAATCTATGGTGTTTATGTTGTCAAGACCATAGAAAGCGGCATTACAAACTTGAAAATTTGGGCATATACCTTTGAAAATCCGTTGGACATTATGAGCATCAGGTTTGTAAAATCTGTTTGTTATCAGTTAATCTTTTGAACTTTTCACAATGACACATTACAATTTTAATGACGATTTGAAAGACGGCTTAGATGCTGAAAATGAAGTTAAAGAACTTTTAAAACTTCATTTCAATGTTGCAGATAGTGATATTGAAAGTTCTACTTCAAAAGGCTATGACCTCAAAATAAATTCATTGGGCTTAACTTTTGAAGTTAAAAATGATTTGATGGCAGAAAAAACAGGTAATATTGCTGTTGAATACGAAAGCAGGGGAAAGGCATCAGGGCTTTCTACCACTACCGCCGATTTTTGGGTATATAAGTTTTCAGGCGTGTATTATATGCTTGAAACATCACGCTTAAAAACTGAACTTTTTTCTAACAAAAACTATTGGAAAGATGTAACGGGTGGTGATTGGGGAAGTAATACTAAAATGTATTTGGTGAAAGTTCCTAATTTCAAATCTTGGGGCGAACAACTTTAATAAAAAGGCGATGCTTGAACAATTCAGAAATAAGGTTTTTAATCAAGACGTTATAGAAACATTAAAACAGTTGCCCGACAACAGTTTAGATGTAGTTTATGGCGACCCTGATTACAATGTTGGCATCAACTATGCCGGCAAAAGTTACACGCAAAAATGGAATGACTATATCAATTGGTACATAGAACTCACAAAAGAAAGTATGCGTGTGCTGAAACCCACAGGCAGTTTGTTTATGATGAACTACCCTAAACAAAATGCCTATTTACGAGTGAAATTTCTTGACGAAAATGCTTACGATGTGCAGGATTATGTTTGGGTCTATAATACTAATGTAGGACATAGCCCCCGCCGATTTACCACAGCACACAGAAGTATTTTGCATGCCACCAAAAGCAAGGAGAACAATTTTTACAAAGATAATGTAGCAGTCCCCTATCAAAATCCCACAGATAAACGTATAAAGCAAAGAATGGCAGAAGGACACTTGGGGCGAATGCCTTACTCTTGGTTTTACTTTGACTTGGTAAAAAATGTAAGCAAAGACAAAACTTTTCACTCTTGCCAAATTCCTTTGGGCTTGGTAGAAATGTTGATAAAATCTTGCACACAAGAGAATGATGATGTGTTTATTTTGTTTGGTGGCAGTGGTTCAGAAATTGTACTTTGCAAAGAACTTAAACGAAATTTTATTTCTTGCGAGCTTCACCCTGAATATTACGAAATGATACAAGACCGTTTGGTAAACAACGGAAAAATATCAGAGGAGTATCGTTTGGAATTTGTGCAGGAAAAGAAGAAAGTAGCCAAAATTGAGGGCAGTCTAAAACTTTTTGACCTATAAATCACATCATAAATAATTAAAACATTTAACTAAGTACATTAGCTTTTAAAACTTCCCTAATGAGGTATTATATTACTGTTGTCATTTCCTGTATCATTGCAATACTGCTACCATTAAATGTATTTGCCCAAACCTTTAGAGCGGGCATAGCAGGAGGGGTAAATTTTGCCCAAATAGACGGCGACAATATAGGCGGTTACAATAAATTTGGCGCAAATGCCGGTTTTGTTTCAGAGTTACCTTTTACCGACCGCTGGTCTTTGGGCATGGAAATTCTTTATGCCCAAAAAGGCAGCCGAGCCATTATTACGGCTAACAATATCCGCGATTTTAAAATTCTGTTAGACTATGCCGAACTGCCCCTGCTGGCTAAGTTTCATGACCGCAAAGGCGGTTTTACCTTTGGCGGCGGTTTTGGGTTTGGAAGGTTAGTGCGCTCCCGCTACATAGAGAGCGGTTTAGATGCCACAGAAGCCTATTTTGGCAATAACCCTGCCAAACGCTGGGAGTGGAGCTTGCTTGCCGATATTTCTTATATGATTACCCCCGTTTTTGGGCTCAATTTGCGCGGCGCGTACTCCATTTTACCTATCCGTAAAGACCCCGATAGTTTTTTCCGCAATTTTGGGCAGTTTAACAATGTGGTAACTGTACGTAGTATATTCATATTTAGCGCCATAGGGCAAAAACGCGTGCGGTAGAAGAATTAACCGTTAATATCCTCCCCATTATTAACACCTCCTTCCTCTTTGAGCTTTTCAAAAAGAGCGTCTATGCGTTCTACCTCGTCTAAAGTATCGTCAAGGTAAAACTCTAACTCCGGAATACGGCGAAGCTTATTGCGTAGTTTAGCGCCCAAATCGTGCCTAAGAACATGGTAGTTATTAGCTATTTCTTGCACTACACTGTTTTTATCGGGTTTGTTATATACACTAAAATAAATTCTTGCTAAGAGCAAATCGGGCGTTACACGTACATGGGTAAGGGTTACAAATGCTCCGCTGTAATACTTTCCGGTATTTTTTATAAATAAATCGGCAAGGGTATGATGAATCATAGATGCCACCTGTTTTTGCTTTATACTTTCGGTATGGCTCATAACTTAGTAGAACTGTGGGGGTTGGTAAACAAAAGTAAGGTTTAAAACAATCCAATTAACTTTGCGGTTTCATTTTTGGGTTGTTTATCGTAAATTAACCCAACTTTCCTGCACACATTCGTTAGTTTTGTGTTGCCAACTATCATTTACCGTCTGCAAACCACACCCATGACCAATTTTTCGCGCATACTACATTACCTAAAACCATTTAAACTGCAAGCCCTGCTGCATGTTTGTTTTAACCTGCTGTCCATTGTCTTTTCGGTAGTTTCGTTGGCTATGGTTATTCCGTTTCTTCGGCTTTTATTTGATAAGCAACCGCTTGTGCAGTTGCCTCCACCGGCATTTACCCCCTCCGTAGCATGGATAGAAAGCGCTTTTAACTATACCATGACCCAGCTCATTGTGCAAAATGGAAAATCGCAAGCGCTGTTGTTTGTATGTATTATGGTAGCCGTTATTTTCTTTTTTAAAAACCTGTTTCGGTATTTGGCTATGTATGCTATGGCAGGTATGAGAAACGGGGTGATAAAAGATATTCGTTCCGATGCGTTTACCAAAGTAGTGGCTTTGCCGGTAGGTTATTTTACTGAGGAGCGCAAAGGTGATGTAATTACCCGACTTACCAGCGATGTGCAAGAGGTAGAAAACAGCATCATCAGTATGTTGGCAGTGGCATTTACCGAACCGCTTACTGTGCTGGCTTATTTTTTAACTATGTTCTTCATCAGTCCGCAGCTCACCCTATTTGTGCTGCTGGTACTGCCAATAACGGGCGTTATCATTGGGCAAATAGGTAAAACACTCAAAAAAAAATCGCATCAGGCACAGGGTCGTTTGGGAGTGCTGATGAGCCTCATAGACGAAACCATATCGGGTATGCGTATAGTAAAGGGTTTTAATGCACAAAACAAACAAAAAGCCAAATTTGAAGCCGAAAATCAAGCCTTTTACCACCTTAGCAAAAGCATGCTGCACCGGCGCGATTTATCCTCACCACTATCAGAGTTTATGAGCATAACCGTTGTGGCAGTGGTATTGTATGTAGGCGGCAGAATGGTACTCAGTCAGTCGTTGCAATTAGAAGCCGAAACATTTATTTACTTTATTGTCGTTTTTTCGCAAATTATACCGCCGGCAAAGGCTTTTTCTACCGCTTTTTACAATATACAAAAAGGATTGGCATCGGTAGAACGAATTGGTAAAATACTTGATGCCCCCATATTGGTAAAAGACCCCGATAACCCCATAGCGCTAACAAGTTTTGACCAAGGCATTGCATTTGAACAGGTATATTTTACCTACGACAAACAACCCGTATTGCAAAATATCAATTTTTACCTGCCCAAAGGCAAGGTACTGGCACTGGTGGGCAGTTCGGGAGCGGGCAAGTCCACCTTAGCCGACCTGCTGCCGCGCTTTTATGACGTTACGCAAGGTGCAATAAAAATTGACAATACCGATATTAGGCGTTTTAATTTAGAAAGTATCCGAAGTATTATGGGCATAGTAACCCAAGAACCGATTTTGTTTAACGACACCGTTTTTAACAATATAGCATACGGGGTAAACCGCCCGGTAACCGATGAAGAGGTAATAGCCGCTGCTAAAATAGCCAATGCCCACTCTTTTATTACGCAGTTAGACAACGGCTACCATACCAATATAGGCGACCGCGGCTGTAAACTCAGTGGCGGCGAGCGCCAGCGCCTTACCATTGCCCGCGCAGTGCTAAAAAACCCACCCATCCTTATATTAGACGAAGCCACCTCATCGCTCGATTCAGAGTCCGAAAAATTGGTGCAAGATGCCATTTTTAAGCTCATGCAAAATCGCACCACAGTAGTAATTGCCCACCGACTATCCACCATTCAATTTGCCGATGAAATTTTGGTTCTCCAAAAGGGGCAAATAGTAGAACGCGGCACCCACAACAGCCTCATGCAAGCACAAGGAGCTTATAAAAAGTTAGTCGATTTACAGGCGTTTTAAGCCTACCCAAAAAAATACATGCACATACTAATCAAGCAATGAAACTTTTTTTTGGGTTTTCCGTAGGAAAATTTAGCGACAACAAAAACAAAGTTAAAATTTATTTAGTGTTTAATCGCCTCACTAAAAAGCTATTAAACAATTACAATAATTTTCACTTGAATTTGCACCCCCCGTATTTCAGCCCAATGAACGTTTAAATCCATTTGACTAAGCAAAATTAGCGCTATTTTTTTTTATCTGCCAAAAAACATTGTCATAGAATTGTAACCGCCGTATCTTTGCATCAGCAAAAGGCTAAACTCTTTACCCCCTACCCAAACCCAAACAACATTAATTTACCGGTTGCAGCAAACGTTCTGCGTCCTTAACCCTACGGCAGCTCCTGCAAAAGCAGAAGTTGCCGTAATTGTTTTAATGCGGCACATTACCGGTTAATGTTGCCAATTTTCCACAGCGTACCTTCGGTTTGTTTTTTTTCCTTAATTTTAGGCGTTTTTAAAACGCTAAACCGTTGTATGTATGCCCACCGTTTTGGTTTCCATAGTATCTTACCAAACCATACCCAATATCTTACTCATAAAAGAACTGCCTCCGGCAGACCGCTACCTTTTTATAACCACCAGAGAAATGGAAGATGAGGGTGTTACCAACAATATCATAAATGTATGCAATGTGCCGTTGCACAAAACCACTATTTTACCCGTACTTGCCGATTCGTTCAACAACATAGAAGACCGACTGAGCGATTTGAACCTGAAAGGCAATAATGAGTACCTGCTCAATATTACCGGCGGCATGAAACCTACTGCCATAGCAGTGTATAACTTTTTTGTTACCCGATTTAACGCAAAAGTTTATTATTTTACCATAGGCACCAATACTTACAAACAATTAGTGCCGCGCAGTGATGAAACCCCTATTGAGGTGCAAACCAATTTATTGCTCCATGAATACTTTAAAGCCTTTGGCATTAGGATAGTAAACCCCGATACAACAAACGCCCCCCTCATGCCGCCCGATTTTACGGAAAAAATCTATCAACAACGACTGCTCGATACACCCGAAATTAGAAACCTCATTAAATACAAAACTGCCTACGAAAAAGAACGCGGACCTAACTCTCTCCCCAATTTGCCCTTAAATGACCTGCCGCCGGAGTTGCCCGGTTTAAATACCTTTTTAACCCATGCACTCCAATTTAAAACCCGGCAACCCAACATACTGAACTCGCGCGAAATTTTTTACCTCATTGGCGGATGGGTAGAAGAGTATATTTACTACTTGGTTAAAGAAAAATATCAACTGCCCGATACCCACATTGGGTTAAACGTGTATATAGAACGCAAAGAGGTAAAAAATGAATTAGATATAGTATATGTTCGCAACAATACGTTGTATGTTATAGAATGTAAGCTGCGTTTATACCAAAATTACACAACCGAAGAAAGTCTTTACAAATTGAGTTCGCTCCGCAATCCGCAAAATTTTGGTTTAGAAACCAAAGGGTACTTAGTATCGGGATACCGGTTTAGAGATGGGTTTAACCAAATTCCGCCAAAATTTAAGCGCCGTGCAGATGCGGTAAATATTAAGATATTAGACAGCGAAAACCTACACGAGTTGTAAATTTAGCTTACTGCCTTTTGTAAATTTTTACACCAGCCGGTTGCCGCATAAGTTTTCCTCATAGTTAAACTAAAAGGCACAAAAAGAATCTAATCAAACATAAAATTGTAAAACATCGCCTATATGAATTTCCGTATCGTTTTAGTTTTGTTTGTTGTAATGGCATGGGTATTAACCGGCTGCGAACCGGAAGAGCAGCCAAACCCCGATAATGCTAAAATCAACATTGTGGGTTTTTGGACAGCACAAGGCAATGATATTGCCCTCACCTTAGCAGATACGGTAAACCAAATGACCCTCCGCTTTAGAACCGATAGCACTTATACCATGGTGCAAACCACTGCTTTAGGTTTAAGTTCTACCTACTCGGGCACTTACAGTGTGCATAAACTACAAGGTACAAACGATATATATCCGTTTACCCTTAAACAAACCTTGCCTGTTGCCACTACTTTTAAGGGTATTTTTGAAATCAATGAAGTAATTGAACCCGAAGAACTTACGCTGGAATATGTACAAACACTGCCCAATACAGGTTATACACCACCTGAGCCCGATTATGGTTTTGGCAGCACTAATGATGGCAATTTGGGCACCACCAATATAAGCCGTTTTCAGCGGGTAGAATAATAAAAAGCGCGCCCAACAATTAGTACGGATCTACATTAGTAACCACTATCACCTGACGGTTATTTTTATCGGCTTGAAAAAGGCTGAGGATTTCTGCTATGCGGTGTTTGGTGGGAGTTAGGGCTTGATTTTTATCAATCTTGAGCAGTATTTGCCGCAAATAGTAGTTTCTCACCCGCGAAACAGGCGGCACACTCGGACCCAAAACGGTAAGAGCGCTGATGTTTTTAAGCGCCTTTGCCAATTCAAAAGCAGCATCGTTTAGTTTGTTGTTATCGGGGTGTTTTAGGGTAATGAGTACCAATCGGGAAAAAGGCGGATAGCCATATTTTGACCGTTCATACATTTCGGCAGTATAAAAACCTTCGTAATTATTCTGTAGTGCAAACCTCAGCACAGCATAATTGGGGTTTTTAGTTTGTATAAGCACTTTACCACGGTGGGCGCGCCTGCCGGCTCTGCCGCTTACCTGCATAATAATTTGGAAGGCTCGCTCTGCTGCCCTAAAATCGGGAAAATTAATGAGCTGGTCGGCGCTTAATATACCAACCACGTTTACATTGTCAAAATCGAGCCCTTTGGTAACCATTTGTGTGCCTACCAGTATATCGGCTTCTTTGTTTTCAAAGGCAGTAATTATTTTTTCGGAACCGGTTTTAGTGCGGGCAACTTCGCTGTCTAATCGGGCTATTTTAGCGCCCGGGCAAAGGGCTGTAATGTCGTCTTCTATTTTTTCGGTACCAAAACCGTGTTGGGTTATGTGGGTGCTTTTGCACTTAGGGCAAGCGGAGAGGGCTCTTATTTTGTATCCGCAGTAATGGCATTTTAGCTCGTGCGCAAACTTATGGTAGGTAAGGCTTACATCGCAGTGGGGGCATTGAGGGGTGTACTCGCATACATCGCACGATACATAAGGGGAGTAACCCCTGCGATTTTGGAACAAGATAATTTGTTCTTTTCGGGCAAGGGCTTCGTGCATTTCTGCCAATAACTGCCGGCTGAAATTGGCTTGGAGTTGCTTGTTTTTTTCGGCATCTTTAATGTTTACCAGTTCCAATAGCGGAGGTTCTACATCGCCAAATCGGGTAGTAAGGGTTACCAATCCGTATTTTTTTAGCTGCACGGCGTTATGGTAGGTTTCAAAAGCAGGCGTCGCAGAACCCAGCAGGGTTTTAGCCTTAAACAAACCGGCTAAATAAATAGCGCTATCGCGGGCATGGTATCGGGGGGCGGGTTCGTCTTGTTTAAAAGATGGGTCATGTTCTTCATCTACAATAACCAAACCCAAGTTTTGAAAGGGCAAAAACAGGGCAGACCTTGCGCCTAAAATTACCTTAAACTGACCCGATAGTACTTTGTGCCATATTTCTATGCGTTCTTGGTCGTTAAATTTAGAGTGGTAAACGCCCACATCGTTGCCCAGTACGCTGCGCAGGCGGTTGATGAGTTGGGCGGTAAGGGCTATTTCGGGTAGCAGGAAAAGGGCTTGTTTTTCTTGTTGTATGGTTTCTTTAATGAGTTCGAGATAAATTTGGGTTTTACCGCTTGAGGTAACGCCGTGCAGCAATACTACGTTTTTTTGCTGAAAGTGGTTTTTAATTTGTTGCAGGGCTGTTTGTTGCGGGGCAGAGAGGGTAAAGGCAACCAAGTTATCATCGGGCTGTGTTTTGATGCGGCTTACCACTTTCTCCACTTTTACAAAATAACCCTTTTTTAGTAAGTTCTGCACATCAGCGCTTTGGGCATTGGCACGTTCATACACTGCTTTTTGTAAAACTAACGGATTTTTTTGTTCATTTTTAAGTTGTATATAAGCCATTAGCACGCCCATTTGTTTAGTAGCCCTACTTAGTTTATCAAAAAGTTCCTGTAGAGCCTTGTCGGTTTGCCATTCGGGAGCGAGCGAAATAAAAGTTTCGGTTTTGGGTTTATAGCGCTCTATCAGTTCTTCTTTAACCAGAATAACCCCTTTTTCGAGGAGAGATTTAATGATGCCAAACACATTTTTACGGTTCAGTATCAGTTGCACATCAGCAAACGCAATTTCGGGCTTATTGGTAAGGGCTTCGGTAGTGAGGTATTCCTCATCGGAAAGCAGCGAAAGGTCGTGGTTAAAACCCGGGTTCAGTTCTAATTTGGTTTCGCTCGAGAGTTTAAAAGCCGAAGGCAGAGCGGCATTCATTACTTCACCCTCGGGGCACATGTAATAATCTGCAATCCACTGCCAAAAAAGGAGTTGTGTGTTGGGTAGAATAGGTTGTTCGTCTAAAATGTTCAGGATTTGTTTTACGGCAAAATCGGGCTGCTCTGTTTGGGTAAAAATAGTTGTTACAATAGCAGCATACATGCGTTTTTGACCAAACTGCACTTCTACCCTTTGCCCGGGCATTATGAGTGTGGCAAGGTGTGGGGGTACTTCGTAAGTATATTGACCTGATAGGGCTAAGGGCAGGATAACCTGAGCGTAAATGGGCATAAAATGGGTATAAAATTAGTGCATACGGTCGCCTCGGGGTGTAAGATTTTGCATAATCTGGGCTTCATGGTGGAGCCATTCTAACCAGCGCTCCCGCACGCGTTCTTTGGTGGCAATGGTGCGGGCAAGTTCTAAAAACAGGGTATAGTGGGCGGCTTCGGCAATCATAAGCCGGTGATAAAACTGTTTCAGGTCGTCATCGGCTATGCCTTTGGAGAGGAGTTTAAAGCGTTCGCAACTTCGGGCTTCTATTAAACCGGCCATGAGGAGTTTATCTAAAAGTTGCTCCTCGCGGCTAACCCCTTTTCTTATAAATTTGAGCAATTCGTTTACATACTCATCTTTGCGCTGTTTACCCAGCAGCAGGTTGCGCTTTTTGAGTTCAGCAAGCACCATTCTAAAATGCCCCCATTCTTCGGTTACAATAGGGGCAAGTTGCTCCACAATGGCTGTTTTTTCGGGGTATTGCTGAATGAGAGAGATGCAGGTAGAGGCGGCTTTTTGTTCGCAGTAGGCATGGTCGGTTAAAATATCTTCAATGCTCATTTGGGCTAAATCAACCCAGCGCGGGTCGGTAGGAAGTTGTAAACGCAGAACAGTATTCATGTAATTGGTTTGGCAAAAAAGGTCAATAATATTATTATTGTGCCGGCAGCAATCAGTGCCAAGGCGCAAAAGCAAAATAGGTAAAATGCCCTAATGCACTACAAAAATAGGCAAATTTTGGGTGCGTGGGGCTGTGTTGGTTCAAATTTTGCAGTTCAATAAAGGAATTGCCAAAAATGACTTAAATTTGCAGCCGCTAAGAGACAGGCATGTTGCCCTGCTTTGAGCATAAAATTAAATCTGTCAATATATACTATGGGACGCGCATTTGAGAAAAGAAAGACACAAAAAATGGCACGTTGGAGCCAGATATCCAAGGCATTTACCCGAATAGGGAAAGAGATAGCCATGTCGGTAAAACAAGGAGGACCCGACCCAGTATCTAACCCCCGTTTGCGCATGGCAATTCAAAATGCCAAAGCTGCCAATATGCCCAAAGAAAAAGTGGAAAATGCCATTAAACGTGCTTCTAATAAGGAGGAAAAAGATTTTGACGAGGTGGTATATGAAGGCTACGGACCTCATGCCATTGCCATAGTGGTAGAATGTGCCACTGATAACCCCACCCGAACAGTAGCTAATGTGCGAAGCTATTTTAATAAAAACGGCGGCGCTGTGGGTAAAACCGGCGCTCTCGATTTTTTGTTTGAACGCCAGGCAGTTTTTACCCTCCAAAAAGGCAACCTTGACCCCGAAGAGTTAGAGTTAGAACTGATTGATTTTGGGGCGGAAGAAGTGGAGGTAGAAGAAGATGAAATTTACATTTATACCGCCTTTGAAAACTTTGGCGTTATGCAAAAAGCCTTAGAAGACAAAGGTTTGGAGGTGGTAAAAGCTGAGTTGCAGCGTTTTCCTACTACTACTGTTGCCCTAACCGAAGAACAAGAAGAACAGGTAAACAAACTATTGGAAAAATTAGAGGAAGACGACGATGTGCAGCAGGTGTTTCACAATATGGCATAAATAACCGGTTGGCAATGTGGGTGCAGTTTTGCTACCACTTACTAACCGGCTGCCAAACTTTAGGATTAAGCGTGTATGGCTCTTCTAAGGTGAGCATAAACTGCACCAATTCGTTTTGGTTCATTTCCAAATTTTTGGCAGTTTGCTCAATGGCAAGGGTTGCCAGCGGAAAAAAAGCGGTAAGGTCAATTTTCCAACGGCAGCGTTCGCGGTAAAAAATAAAATTGATGGGCAGCGGCTCGCTGGCAAGCAGTATTTGTGCCTGCGCTTTGTTTTGTTGGTAGGTAATAGCGCCCAGCGATAAATCGGCTAAACTTTCTTTTCCTATTAAGCCGTTGTTGATAGCGTAAACCACGGCTTCGCAAGGCTTCATAGTGAGCAGTTTTTGTGCAGGTATCCGGTTTCTGAAACTCAGCACCATTAACTTATCTAACAGCGGAAGGGCAGAAACCTGAGCGCTATCGGCATAAACAGCCTTTTGCAGTACACTGCCATAATAATCAATGGTAACTTTTGATACCCTTTTGGCTGCTTTTTTACCCTTTTGTTTTAAAAGTGCGCTTCTGTAAGCGCTAAAACTCTTTTTTACCTTTTTATCGGCTTTTTGTTGTGCCATAGCCGGCTGTAAACTTAACCCCAACAGCAACACAGCTAATAGCCATACCCATTGTTTTTTTAGCATGATAACGGTTTTGTAACAATACAACCAGAAAGGGGTAAATGTTGAGTAATAGCAAACTTAAACGATTTTACCTATTAGCTCAATAGCGCCCGCTACCATTTACCATTCTTAAAACACCCAACCATGACCATAGCAGAAAAAGCCCTATTTATTACTGATACACTCAACCAATTGTATCCGCAAACACCCATTCCTTTACAACATACCGACCCCTATACGCTGCTCATAGCCGTATTGCTCTCTGCCCAATGTACCGATGAAAGGGTAAACAAAATAACTCCTCTGCTGTTTGCCCGCGCCCATACGCCCCAAGAAATGGTACAACTATCGGTTGCCGAAATAGAAGACATTATTCGCCCCTGTGGTTTATCGCCCCGAAAATCAAAGGCTATTCACCAACTTTCTCAAATTTTGATAGACCAACACCAAGGGCAAGTGCCCCAAAGTTTTGAAGAACTGGAAGCGCTACCCGGTGTAGGGCATAAAACCGCATCGGTGGTAATGAGTCAGGCATTTGGCGTGCCTGCTTTTCCGGTAGATACCCACATACACCGGTTGGCTACCCGCTGGGGTCTAACCAATGGTAAAAACGTAGAACAAACCGAAAAAGACCTTAAAGCCATTTTTCCGCCCGATATGTGGAATACCCTCCACCTCCAAATTATCTTTTTTGGCAGGCAATACTGCCCCGCCCGAAGCCATCGAGCCCAAAATTGCCCTATTTGCAGCGTGGTAGCAACTACTATGTAACAGCCCCGCTTAAAGAGCCTCGTTACACCGTTTTTGTGTTTTTAACATCGTGTAAGGTTGGAACTAAAATGAGCGCCCGGTAGGGTAAAGCTGCATAGGGTTTAGGTGCACTTATTAAAATGGGCAACACGTTACGGTGCGCTGCACCTGATAACAACATGGTTTGCCGCTGTTCTACCAAGATTACGGGGCGCTGCCCCTTGCCCTTGTATGTTACCTACCCACACCCCATAAATTGAGGTATTGGGTTTTGAAAAGGCGCAGCGCACCAAAATATAGGTAGCAAGGGTGTGACCCAAGTTTGATGTAAAATGACGTGCTGCCGGTAAGTGCGCAAAACC